>ERZ767114.88-NODE-88-length-73684-cov-5.512804_pt1 | contig 73684 bp, 58 predicted proteins | sample MGYA00374952_ERZ767114 | MGnify/ENA primary metagenome ERZ767114 (study PRJEB28939, sample SAMN06267156) | marine metagenome | isolation source: Columbia River Estuary | place: USA:Columbia River Estuary, USA | collected 2012-05-05 ... | reverse complement strand
CCCTTACCGAACCATCCCGCCTTATCTGCATACATTAACCTTAGGTCTGTGATCTGCATCTGCGTAGCTAACTCTTTAGCTTGAGCCTCGGGGATACCATATCGAGATGTGAGTAGGCTCGACTGATTCATCGCCTTAGCGGTAAATCTTTTCTTGAAGGCAGCCAAGCTTTTTTTCTCAAAACCCGCTACCTCGATATACTTCTCTAAGTCCTCTTGGGACTCTACATTCAATAGGGGTATAGTATCAACAAAGAAGTTGTCTGCTACTTCCTCACGAATTCTAGGTCCTGTATACTTACCCCTAGTTCCTGATGAATTGATCTTTGAGGTTGATTTATTTCCTGATGAATCAGTAGCTGAGTAGTAAACGAAGTATGTTCCAATTGAAGTATTATCAACATCAATTTCATCAGTGAATATTTCCTCTCCACCATCAGAGATTGCTCCAGCTGTGTCTTTGTATACAGAGCCTGGTGGGTCATATTGAACAAGTTCAACAGTTTCGGGATTGTCTCCTAAAATAGTAATTTGGGGTCCTGTTGTATCTTGAACTATCACTACCCTAGTTGCAGTTCCGGTATTACCGGAATCATCGGTTGCTGAGTAGGTTAAGGTATAACTGCCAATTACGTTTGTATTTACTGATCCGCTAGATATAACTGTAACGTCCCCTGATAAGTCTGAAGCAGTTGCACCTGCGTCTGTGTAAGTTAAACCAAATTCAGCAGTGGCTGGATTATCTCCAGTTATTGTTATTACAGGTTTAGTAGTGTCAGTTATATTTACTATTCTTGTTGCAGTTCCAATGTTACCGGCAGCATCAGTCGCAGAGTAAGTTACGGTGTACGATCCTACTTTTGCTGTATCAACATTTGACTCTAAGGATACTGTCTCTCCTCCATCAGCTATAGCGCCATCGTCTGAATAAGTTGAACCTAACTCAACAGTTATAGGGTTAGCTCCGTTGATAGAAATAACTGGTGGGATTTCATCCACATCAAGCACATTAACTGTAATTGCTTGGGTTGAAGAATTGATGCCATCAGTAACTGTTATGGTTGAAGTGTATACAGCTTTTGTTTCAAAGTCTGGTTCAGACACAAATGTCAGGGTGCCTAATAAAGTTATAGCCAGCTCATCACCTAAAACGGTGAATGTAAGTTCATCACCCTCTGCATCTGTTGCAGTTACAGTTCCTATAGAAGTTTGGTTTTCATCTACACTAAAAGTTGCAGATGAGGTAAACACTGGTGCAACATCGTTTACATTAGTTACATTTACTGAGATATCTTGAGTAGCCTCATTAATTCCATCAGAAACAGTAATAGTTGTTGTATAAGAGGATTTAGCCTCAAAATCAGGAGCCGAAACAAATGTTAAAACACCTTCTGAAGTGATAACTAATTCTTCACTTGAAATACTAAAGCTAAGATCATCATCCTCTTCATCATTAGCAGTCACAGTACCAATTGCTAACTGGTTCTCAGGTGCATTAAAAGAAGCTGAAGATGTAAATACAGGAGCTACATCATTAATATCAGTAACTAAGATGCTAATATCTTTGTCTGTAGTCTCAGTTCCATCAGTTAAAGATAGATTAATAGAATAATTGTCTTTAGTTTCATAATCTGGCGCTTCCTTGAAACTTAAAACGTTTTCAGCTGAAAGATTAAGACTGCTAGCATCTGTTCCACCTAAAGTTAACGTTAGCTCATCCTCATCAACATCGGAGATAGATATGGTTGTAATGGCAGTCTGGTTTTCAGAAGCTGTTAAGGTTGAAGCTATATCTATAGATGGGGCATCATTAATTGAGTTAATTGTAATATTTACATCAGCTGATGAAGTTTTATCTCCTTGGGATAAGGTGTAAGAAAGATCATCATCACCAAAGTAATCTGTATCTGGGGTATAAGTAATATAGTTATTTATTATTTCAACATTACCATTCATGGGCAATGTTGTTGAGATACTAAAAGGTGCTCCTGCAACAAAAGAATCATTATTTAAAATAAAGATATCAATCACAGAATCTTCATCTAGAACGACTGAATCATCTATACTACTGATATCAGGTGTTAAATTATCTGAAGATATGCTTTCTGTTGTAGCTATATAGTTTATGACATCCTGTGTATAGTCCTCAACCAACTCTTCAGATGCGCTTCCATTAGCAAGGCTAACTATATCTTCTTGTAATTGAGATACACCAAAACGAATAAGTGAGGTGGTTGTATCTGCATCTTCTTTAACTTGGATGATTGGTATAACTGAGGCCAGAGCAGTAACTGTATTACTTTTATCAGTTTCATTAAGGTTTAATGTCTTTGCAGTTTCAACATTAGTTAAAACTTTTGAGATAAAGTCAGTTGTTTCAATGTCTACTTTGCTTTGGGTTTCGGCATATTCAGTCTCTACTTCCTCGGCTATAGACTTGAAGAAGTCTTGAGTGGTCTCAGTTGTTGTATTTAGATCGTTAGTTATGTTTTGCAGTGCGTAAGCGAGAACGGTGAGCTGGTTGCCCTTCTCATACAAATAGTCATAAATACCACCATCCCCTTTTAGGGCTACAGGGTCATCAACAGCTATATTGATAGAGCTATCTATACCCAGTGCTACATTGATATCTGTGTTTTCTAAAAATGCATCAACCGAAGTAATAGGGGTTATGGCTTTAAAATCAGAGAAGCCATCAAGTTTATGAGTAATTAAAAGATTATCTAATAGAGTTTGTGAATCTAAGTCTGTACCGCCAATGGAAACTAAGCTTCCGTTAGCGTATTTAATAGTGAATTTGCCATCGTTATCTGAAGTGGTTGCATTCTCTTGTGCATCAGCAATAAAGTTTTCATTCTCATCAATAAAAACATTAGCACCTGATATATAGCCGTCTACAACTACGCCATCAGTTTGCCTAAAGCCTTCAATAATAACTGAGGCATTTCTTGAGCCACCCGCTCCAGAACAGCTTAGAGTAAATGTTGTATTGCCAGGAATAGTAATAGGAATATCTTCAGTGCCAGACGTTGCTTTAGATCCACTCCATTGGGTTGAACCCGATGCAGTACAAGATGTTGCATTAGTTGTAGACCAAGAAAAAGTAGATGTGCTGTTTAATAGTACTGAAACTGGGGATGCTGTAAAGCTGATAGTTGGTGCAGGACTTGGGGGTGGGGTGTTGCTGCCGCCTCCTCCGCCACCGCCGCCACCGCAGGCTGTAATTAGTAAAGTTAGTAAAAATAAAAGGTTGTTATTTTTATGATGCATATTCAATAATTTATAAACAATGTATCAATATAACCCATTTAAACTTAATGGTTCAATTAATAGTAAGTTAGTTTCATGTATAAAATTGGAGCGGGTAGAGAGGATCGAACTCTCATCAAAAGGTTGGAAACCTCTTATAATAGCCATTATACGATACCCGCTAATAGATTCGAGTATTCTAATATATTTGTATAGCTTAGTGTAGTAATAATTCTTGATTAAAGAGAAAATTCTTTATACACACTCGCGTTATTACAAATTGCATTATCCTTAAATTCATTTTGTATTTCTAAAGATTCTTCAGGATTTTTTAACCAAAGCTCAGGCAACTCTGATTCGTAAAATGAATTGTTAAACCTATTTACCCATAAAAAAGAGTTTTCATCTCTTGATTCAATATAGTCGATCTCATATTTTGATTTAAACATTTCCATTTTTTGAATAAGCCTATCTACGGCAATTACAAAAGACCCATAGCTGTAACCATCGTTATAAGAACAGTTTAAAATTTCAGAAATATTATAATCTTCTGACTGAGATAAATTTAATGGGTTGGTAAAAAGGGTTAAAGATTTTGAGGGTTGCTCATATGAACAGGTAGAAATAGACTCTAACCCATCAATATAAATATTATTTATTCTATTGGTGGTCTCCACTTCTGACCCCCCTTTGATATAAATTAGAAAGGTATTCACAGAGGCGGAGTTATTTGGAAACAACACCGATACTGAGCTGTCTGTATTTCCTTTAGATATGGCTTGGGATGAAAGAAATGATTCTAAATCTATAAGTGAGTTGCCTTTTGAAAGACTGCAATCTGCTACCACTGCAAAAGAGCTGTATTCAGGTAAAATTACAGCACTTAACCTGGCTTGATTTGAATCTTTATCTGAACAGTTTGAAATAATAAAACAGCTGATGATTAGAATGATTTTGTTATTCATTAGTTCTTTACTAAATTGCTATACTTCACTTATGAATAAATTATATACCCATAGACTTTTCTTTTTAATTTTAATTTTTTCATCTAACCAGCTCATTTCAGATGAATATAAAGTTGCATTTGGGTCTTGTCTTGATCAAAAATTACCTCAACCTATCTGGAAGAGTATTAAAAATGAAAACATTGATTCATTTATCTTTCTTGGTGATAACGTCTATGGTGATAGTCCTAATGGCAAGCTTAATAAAATGAAACTTGCTTATAAAAAACAAAAAAAGATGATTCCAAATTGGCTTAATGAGAAAGATGTTTTTTATATTTGGGATGATCATGATTATGGAGTGAATGATGGAGGTTTCGAATATGAATTCAAAGAAGAAGCGCAAAGGCTTTATTTAGATTTCTGGGGCTCAAGCCAAAACGATAAAAGGCGAAGCCAAGAAGGTACTTATTTTAACAATATACTTAATATTGATGGTTTAAAAGTAAATATTATTGGTTTAGATACAAGATATTTTAGAAGTACAACAAAAAGCAGAAAGGATAACTACGAACCAGTAAATAAAAACAATATTACAATGCTTGGTGAAGATCAATGGCTCTGGCTAAATGATGTTATTTCTCAAGAAGCGGACTTAATAATACTTCTCTCATCGGTACAGGTACTACCTACTGGACATAGCTGGGAGAAATGGAATATTTTTCCAACAGAACGAACAAAGCTTTTGAATCTTTTAGAAAAAGAAGAAACTAAAACAATCATTCTTTCTGGAGATAGACATAAGGCTGGTTTCTATGAGTATGGAGAGCTATTTGAAATTAGCTCATCTTCTTTGAATAAAGCAATTAAAAAAATATTTAAAGAGCCTAAAGAATATGACCCTCTCCAAATTGGAGAAATGATGTTAAATGTTAATTACGGTTTATTAAAAATAGATACTGAACAAAAAATAGTTGTATCTGAAATAAAAAATATTGATGGAGAAACTGTTCTAAAAAAGGTCGTTAAGTTTTAATTAGCCCATTATGTAAATGGGCTTCTCTGGTTTTATCTAAAAATTTGATTAGATATTGTTGTTAAGTCTCCGCTCTTCATTAAGGTATTAATTCTTTCAGCTAAAGTCTTAATGTATGAATTAAATGATGTTGTGTTGTTCATATTAAGTTCCTTTGTTACAGTTGTGTTATAAAATATAAGCCAATGTTACATTTATGTGACATTTGTGTCAAGGATAATAAATGGATATTGGAATAATTGGTGCTGGAATGAGCACAGTTGGCTTTATTACCAACTTAAAGGGCTCTCATGAAATAACTATTTTTGACAAGGCCAGATCAGCTGGTGGGCGCTTAACAATGCATTCTAGAGAGCATGAAGGCAATATTATTAAATTTAATTTAGGTGCACAATATGCAAAAGCACATTCATTAGATTTTAAAAGGGTTTTAGAGGCTGCTGGATGCAAGACTTTATCAGGTACGATACTAGACAATCTGAATCAAACCATAATCAAGTCATCTGATAAGTTTGTTCACAAAGATGGCTTGCATAGTGTTGTTAAATATCACTTAGCTGATAAAAAAATAGAACTGGAGAGATCAGTTACAAATATTAACTTAAAAGAAAGCATGCTCAGCATTAATGGTAGTCCAGAAAAAAAATTTGATTTAATAATTTCTTCAATACCCCTCCCCCAATTTAATAATATTGCCAATATTAATTCTACCTTCAATGATGATCTATATTCAAAATGTCTTGCAGTGGGTGTTTTATTAAAAAATGATATGCCTTTTACACATAGTTGCTATAAGAATATATCTGATAAGTTGAGTTGGGCTTCTTTATCAAGATCATTTTGTGATGAGTCACCAATCTCAATTACCATGCATTTCTCACAGGACTTTAGCAATAATTCTTTTGATCTTGAAAACAAGGATATTGCAAGTATAGCTATAGATGATATCGTTAAATCTCTTGGTATTGATAAAGCTTTATTTACAGATAATATTAAAGTTTTTAAATGGAGATATGCCCTTTGTAAAAAAAACTATACCAAGGAAGGTTATATGAAAATAAATGATAATGTTTTTGCTATAGGTGACTGGGCCTTGGGACCAAGAGTTGAATCTGCATATGATTCAGGTAAACATCTTGCTCAACTAATTAGCGAATGAGTTCTTTAGGATTGATATTTGTAGATCAGCTATCAAAGAATAATTTAGTCTATGAAAACATAGGTGAGGAAGATAGCCTTTTATTTTTTGAACCAATGAGTTCATTCTATGAGCTACCTCATCATAAGCAAAAGCTAATTTATTTAATAACCTCTCTTAGAAAATATATACCAACCATAAGACATGAACGAGTGATCCATGAGAAAGTCACTGAAAACCATCAAGGGCTTTCTAAAACCTTAAAAAGAATATTTTCAGAACAACAATTTGAAAAGCTTTATGTCACCAAGCCGTCTGATTATCAAACTCTTAAAGAACTAATGTTCTTCTGTCAGAGTAATTCGATAATATTAAATGTTCTAGAGGATACTAAATTTGTATCCAATGAAGAAGATTTTGATTTATGGTCAAAAGGGAAAAAATCGCTTATTCAGGAATATTTTTATAGGTGGATAAGAAAAAAACATTCTGTTCTCATGGATGAAGGGAAGCCAGAAGGTGGAAAGTGGAATCTTGATAAGGAAAATAGAAAAGGAGCATCAGCGCTTAAAGAGATTATTCCAGACAGAAAACCAATCAAAACAGATGAGCTCACCATTGGTGTGATGGTTGAAGTAGATAAAATCTTTAATAAGTCATTTGGTGATTTTGAAAACTTTAATTGGGCAACAACTCATAAAGAGGCTTGGAATCAAATGTTAGAATTTTTTGATACATATTTTAAAAATTATGGATCATTCCAAGATGCTATGAAATCGAATGAACCATTCATGTTTCACTCCCTTCTTTCTGCATACCTCAACTCTGGGTTACTTGACCCTATGGACTGTATAGAGGAAGCTGAATGTAGGTATAGAAATAATGAGGCTCCGTTAAATTCTACTGAAGGATTTATTAGACAAATTATTGGCTGGAGAGAGTTCATTAGAGGAATATATTGGTCGAATATGCCTCACTATAAAGAGCTAAACTTTTTTAATAATACAAATAAATTGCCTAGCTTTTTTTGGGATGGTGATACAAAGATGCACTGTATTGCAGATGTTGTTAGTACTACCAAAAAAAATGCCTACGCCCATCATATACAGAGACTCATGGTTACTGGTAATTTTGCTATGCTCAGCGGCATCAGCCCAAATGATATATGTGATTGGTATCTGTCGGTTTATATTGATGCTTACGAATGGGTTGAACTTCCAAACACACTTGGAATGGCAACTTTTTCAGATGGAGGTGTGGTTGGCTCAAAACCCTATGCTGCTAGTGGAAAATATATAAATAGGATGTCTAACTATTGCTCTTCCTGCGAGTACAACCCAAAAAATACAATTGAAGATGATTCATGCCCCTTTAATTATCTCTATTGGAATTTCTTAATGAAGAACCAAGGCTTGTTGTCAAAAAATCCGCGCATGGGTCTTATTTATAATACGTTAAGCAAGTTCCAAGAGCCTTTTAAAGAGAAAGTAAAAAGGAAAAGTGATATTTTTTTTAAGGAAATATTTTAAAGCAGTACTTTTGCAGCTGCATCAGACATTTTTCTAAAATCATGATCTACGCCCTCAACTAGATGATAGTTCCATCGAAATGGAATATCATTTTCTTTCGTTGTTTTGATGAGAGATTCAAAATAGTTATTACCTCTGGAAAGTCTATCCTCACCCTGTTTCATGGCCCCAGGAGAAGTGTTTAAGCTTGAAGATCCAGTGTCTTTGCTTCCAAGCATAAGGGTATTCCTCATACTTAAAAAATTTTTAATACCTTCATTAGAAATGCTTACTGGAATATCTTTAATACCATATGGGTATCTAGCTCCAGCAAGAAAAGTATACCAACCTGGATTAGCAATCACCGCTTTGTCAATCTTAGGGTTGTCACTCAACATCAAATACCTGTGAGAGAATTGACCTCCAGCTGAATGCCCAAACATAGAGTATTTACTAGTATCTAATTTATATTTATTTTTAAAAAAGCTAAAAAATGTATCAATTGAGTTTATTAAGTAGCCACTTTCATTTTTGTTGATAACGCCATTGGAATTTGCTGTCTCTAGAAGAAAGAAGTATCTATAATCTGATCTTTTAAAATGTGGCGCAACAAGAATTACATTTTTCTCTTCAACCAAATCAACCCAGTGGTCAATATAACTATCAGCATTTCTGCTTTGACCATGAATTATAAATAGAACCTTAGTATTGGCGTCTATATTTTTTGGTAATTTATATAATAAATTGACATCTGGCTTATCCCAAAAAGCAAAAATTGTTTGCTTGACCTCATAAGCATGAAGGCTAAATGAAGAAACCAGCACCAGCATCCAAAAAAAATTAAATGATTTATTCATATAATTATTCTAACAATAATTGTTGTTTATTAGGTTAAAATGCAACAAATACCCTATTTCCCATGCAAGAGTTAATAAAAAAAATACATCAAAGCCCTTTTAAGGTAACAATTGTGTCTAGTGGTGGTGGTACTGAGGCCATTTCATCTCTTCTGCAGGTTCCAGGTGCATCCAATACAATTTTAGAGTCATATATACCTTATGCAAAAGAATCTATGGATGCCTACCTGAATAAGAAGCCAGATCATTATTGCTCAATGCAGACTTGCTTGAGTATGGCTGCCAATGCTTATAAATCCTGCTCCAAGATTGCTAGTAAAACAAAATCAAAATATCTTATAGGCATCTCAATCACCGCAAGTCTTGCAACTACTTACACAAAAATTGGTGATCATAAATTTTATATTGTTCTTCAGACCTCTTCATACACTAAATCAGTTGCCTGCATACTCGATAAAAATACAAGATCAAGAAAGGAAGAAGAGGAGCTTATTGCTAATTATGTAATGCACTTACTTGGTGAGGCATGTGGAATTAAAGTTGAAAAACCGAGCCATAGTGAAAATGTTGATCTCAGTAAAACAGTTGCCGAAAAATCATGGATAAAGCTTCTAAATAATGAAGTTAATTATGTCTCTAGCTCTAAATCTAAACCTGAACTAATTTTTCCAGGCTCATTCAACCCCTTACATGAAGGCCATATAAGAATGAGAGATCTTGCTGAAAAGAAAACAGGTATGCAAACTACTTTTGAAATATGTGCAAAAAATGCTGATAAACCTCCTCTTACCTTCCAAGAAATTAAAAGGACTTTAGATCAATTTGATGAAAATGATAGCTGGGTGATGACTTCTGCAGGAAGATTTAGTGAGAAGGCAGAAATGTTCCCAAACAGTGTATTTATTATTGGAGCAGATACTCTTTTGAGAGTATTTGATGAAAAATTTTATTCAAGTAATAAAGACATGAACGAGCATGTTGAAAGGTTTAATGACCATAATATTCATTTTCTTGTTTTTGGAAGAAAGGTTAAGGATAAATTTATATCGCTAGAGGATATAAATATACCATCAAAGATAAGATCGAGATGTACTGGATTTAATGAGGGTAGTTTTAGAGATGATATCTCTTCAACTGAAATTAGACTTTCTGAGACCTAATTATGAGGAGGTAACTTAGCCTCTACAAACCACTCATGCACTCTTTTAGCTGGATTGAATTTCTTCATTCTCATCTTCTTATTCTCAAGAGTGAATTTTCTAGTTTTAATAGCAGTATAGTGATATGTGTGATGATCACGCGTTTCACCTTCTGGGATTAAATATACTTTTACTTGTTTTTTGTCTGCCATAATAGATGTGAATTATACACAAAATAATTTAAATGAAAATAAATAAAAAATAACTTTTGTAACTAGAATTTAAGCTTCTCCAACTTATCCCACAAACCCCAAAAAGCACCCACATCCCCTTCTGCATCAACCTTCCATGATTCATCAAATGATGAAAAGTAAAACATGTCAATATTCTCATTCTTTGACCATAGTTGTGAGTTGATAAAATATTTTAAGTAATTTGAATATGATGGCTTTGCACCGCCAAGACTACTCCCTTCGCTTGGCCAACCGGTTTCAGTAATAATAACCTTCTTGCCCTTAGCTGCTTTAGTTGCCTCTTGATACATGTCTTTCATATATATCAGCGCATATTCTGCAGAACAACCCTCCCAAAATGGATAACAGTTTGCAAGAATGACATCACAAGCATCGCTAATATTTGGTCTATCTCTAAATTCATAATATGCATCAACATACCCAACTGGAACATTAACTCTTTGCTTTACATTATTTATATAACTCACAAGACTTTCTTCATCTAACTCTTTTCTGTAAATGACTTCATTGCCAACTGCGGCAACATCGACAAAACCAGCATTAGAAAGATCAATCAGCCCATTGATTTCTTCTTCATTTTTACCCTTATCACTACTCAACCAGGCTCCAACAAGAGTCTTGAACCCTAATCCTTTTGCAAATTGTGCAATTCTTCCATGCTCATCCAGAGATGAAAATGTTCTTATCCATTCAGTATGGGGTTTTAGTATTTGCAACCTTCTTATAATCTGTTCATCGGTAATATTATTTCCAGGCTCCTGACCGTCTTCGTAAAGACTAAAGCAGATGCCATGTAATCCATCATCAAGAATATTTCTTGAAATCTCCTGAAGATCATTTTCCTGAAGCTGATCTAGATTTTTACCCAATAAAGATAGGAATTTTTCATTTCTGTATGACATATTTATTTACTATTTATAATTTGCAGTTCTTTTTTAATTTCTTCTGCCCTTGCTTCATCTATGTCGTAATCTCTCATTACATAAATTGCCCCAAGGGTACCAAGAATTGGAATTGCAGAATAAAAAAATCTAAGACCGCTCATTGCGCCGTCTGGCTGAACAGAAGCGCCTGCTTCAAAACCGACATAATATAGAATCAAACCAGAAAAAAGACCTGCTACAGCCGTACCTAGCTTAACCATCCACCAATAAATTGCACCAAATGACCCCTCTTTTCTCGGTAGCCCATTCTCCAGTTCATCCAAATCACATACGTCTGCGGTCATACTCATCATTAACGTAAAGAGACCGCCTATACCAAATGAAAAGAATGGCAAAGCAAATAAAAACATATATGGTTTTCCTGGGATGAATAAAAACCAAAAAAGAATATAACCAACAACAGAAACTGCTTGAGAGATTACAAAAGTATTCTTTTTCCCTATTTTCTGAGCCATGAATGACAATATAGGAATGACTAAAAAGCTTGTACATATAGCGCCAACAGAACCATGGAGGGTTGGCCAAACACCAGCAGCACCAGCATCGCCATTAAATAAATAGTAAACAATGATAAAGAAAGAAAATGCTGCAATAGTTTGGAAAGAATTGAATACTAAAAATGTTGCAATACAAAGCTTTCTGAATGGGATATTTTTGAATGCATCATTAAAAATAACAAATATATTTTTAAAACTCTTCCCAATATTCTCTTTAGTTAAAGGTATTAAATTCTTGTCTTCAAGTGTAGATTTTGAACTTATAAATAATGCAGGAGTTATAGCAAAAAGCATGCAGGCTATTCCAATAATTACAGCAAGTTGTCTCGTCGCGCTCTCAGGACTATCAAACAAATCAGGATTGTAGATAATTACCCAAATCCATGGAGCAACAACCCATGCAAATTGGCCTATAAATTGAGATATAGCCATGATTCGAGTTCTTTCATGAAAGTCATCGCTCATCTCATAACCCATAGCAACAAAGGGAATACTGAAAATAGTAATACCAAGATAGAATGCAAGCGAAAGAGCCAAAAAATACCAGAAATTAAATACTATTCCGTTTGCTGAGTACAACTGCCACATAGCAATAAATGATAAGCCAGTTAAAATAGCGCCAATAAAAACATACTGTCTTCTCTTACCCCATTTTGATTTAGTATTATCAGAAATAAAACCCATTAGAGGATCAGTAATAGCATCAACAAGTCTTGGAACAAAAGCAATAACACCGTATAACAATGGGTTAAAACCTAGGTTTTGTATCAATACGACCATAAAGATGCCTAAGGCTGCTGGGAACATTTGATTCCCTAACATACCGACACCAAATGCAATCTTGTGCTTGAGTGGAACTAACTTTGTTTGAGTTTGCTGTTGATTCATATCCATATTATATATTTTTTATAGATACATATTTGATGATTAAAGACTAGTTAGCAACGGGTTTATTAAAAATAGTTTTAACTACTTCATAGGATTTTTTCTTATTTCTATCGATATCAACTATTCCAAAGAATTCTTCATTGGCAGTTCCATCATAAGGCACGCCGCTACTATTAGGAGCCCAGCCACCTACATCTTGCTTTGATGGATTTCCAGCCTTCCATAAACCATCGGCAAACTGAAAAATAACAGTGCCTGCACTTAATTCAATATTATCTATTACTGCATCAAGCATAATCTTATTAGCATCTGCTTGTGCTAATTCACTTATACCCTCTTCATAAATATCTCTAGTTATAGTCATATAGCTGTCACTTCCAAGTTCAGCAAAATAAATAGGCTTATCACTTACTTCCGCCCACTGCTCTAAGATAGAAACAGGCTGGTCCCATCTGTATACATTCACACCCCACATATCTATATCACTTACCAAGCTGCGAGCTTGTTCATCAGGCAAATCCCCATGGGCAGTTGATACTGGATGATGTTTATCAATCATATGTATTTTCTTAGAGGCATCGTTAAGAGCTTTATACCAATTTGCTATATCTCCACCGAACCATTCTGGGTGATAGTTATACTCATTTCCAAGTTCCCATAATAAAATTGAATCATGATCCTTGTATTTTTCAACGTAATCTATGAAAGTACCCGACAAAATATCAAAGAAACCATTTTGATTGAAGCCAAAGCTAATGATGACCTTGATACCATGTGATGAGATTTTATTTAAAATTTCAATATCATCGATAGGCTCGTAAACCCTTATTGTATTGATGCCAGCCTCTTTCATTAATGCGAGATCTTGATCAATTTTGTTAAAGCTTCTGTATTTTGAGCCTAATGGGACTGGGTGGTAGCAAATACCTTTGATATAAAATGCATTTCCATCAAGCAATAGCTTGTTTTGTGAAACCTGAACATCATCTGAAAATATAGAAAATGATAAAAATAGAAGAAATGCTGAAATATTTAATGTTAATTTATTTGTCATAATTATTACTCCATATTTTGGGCTGAGGGTGCCTTAACCCTGTTTAGTAGGTTTTCCTCGTTACCACCATAAGTTTTTTCAACAGGCTTACCATTTCGACCTAAGCCTGAAAAAGTGCCATTATCAACACCATTCCATAGAGCATACTTTGCCTTGCCTTCAACAGTAAAGAGGCCAAAATGGTTTTCTGATCCAAATTCATTAGATGAATCTTTCCATGGCTCATCAAAAGCTGAGAAGTAAAAGCATGATATCTGAAGAGACTTACATAATTCAGTAGTTAAATTAAAGTAAATTGCTTGCTTGTACTCGTCGGCTGCATGCGTGCCATCATCTCCATATAGATCAGTTGCAACTGATGACCAACCAGTCTCTCCTATATGAATGGCTTTAGTCACTCCAATGCTTTCAATATAGCTTTTAACGCTTTGGTATTGTTCATATTGATACTCAACAGATTTTTTCATTGCATGATGGATAGCATCAAGTTTATTTTCCAATAAAGACTTATCCTCAAGCTTCCAAAACACTGGATTGTAATGCGTGTCATGGAATGGGTAGGTATGAACTGAGATGTAATCAACTGCTTCTATTAGACTATTTAAGTCCTCGTTGTGATACTCAGAACCACCACCGCCCCAAGATGCAAAATTATCTGAGCTTGTTATCCATAAATTTTTTGGCAGAGCTTCAGATGATTTTAAATCTTGTAAGTAATTAACCCATTTTAAAATAACACCAGGTAATACAAAGTAACTAGATGCCCAATGAACCATAGACTCATTTCCAACAGCAATAATTTTGACTATCTCAGGATATTTATTGGCGAGCCTTACAACTTCATTTATTTCTTTTGTGTTGCCTTCAGCATCCTCTTGATTGTGATTTGGTGAATCTGTAAATGAGTTTTCACAATCGATCCATGCTCCAAGCATCACATACATCTCAAAACTACCATCAACCTCTTGAAGTTGCCTGATAGATTCTAAAGTGTTTTCTGCAAATTTATGATGAACATCATAAGTTCTTAAAACTCTGAAACCTTGGGCGTGCATAAGTAGTAGATCTTCTTTGATTTGATCGATTGAGGGCTGCTGCTCTCTTGAAGGACCTCTGTACCCTCCATATGAAATAGCCTGATAGTTAGGATTTCCAAGAAACTCTTTTGCTGATTTATTCATATTTTTATTACTTAAATTGATCATATTAATAAAAAAAAATATAAGCGCTGCTGCAATTAGAATTTTTTTTAAATTGAATACCTTCAGAATTAGTTACCCTTTGTTAGCTTGAATATATACATTCAATTTTATTATTTTTTTATCTCTATTAAAAATACTTTGACTAATAGACTCATCAACTTCATGGCCCACTATGTTCTGAGAGGTACCATTAGCAAATAAAACTTCTATCGCCTCATTGTCACTAGAATGATAAATTACTGGAACTTGGCAAATCGTTAGACCAAGCATGTCTTTTTCAAGGTCTAGAGAAATAATATTTTGCTCTAGATCTACATATTTAAAAATTCTAGATTCTTGAAGAAACTCTTCTTTTCTCATTATTGTTGGGTGGAATTTAATTTTTCCATCTTTAACCAAAACACCCATTTCACCAAATCTGCTTAAAATATCTTCTTTAACCTGACCTGTCATTCCTGGCTGCTGAACTCCCTTGCCAAAAGGAGTATGAGAGTATGGATCAGTTGGAAATGCACCATATAAATTTGGGGACTTATTCACCCCAATGCCCTCATTTATTTCAAAATAATGATCAAATAATCTTCCTATGGTGTCTTGTGAACTTCCATCTTTGATGGAATCTCTTGTTACTTCAAATACAGCTAATAGCAACTTAGATACCATGTGCCAATAAATAGAACCTAGCCCTTCATAGCCATAGAAAGTTCCGGACCTGCCTGTAAATGATTTATGATCAAAAACTTCCTCAAAAATATTTAATACCAGCTCCTCTTCTTCTTTTATCAACTCTGAGTATATGGTTGATAAATCGCGCAGTTCTTTTTTTAGAGAGTTAGCATTATTAAAATTACCATTAAAGTGAAATAACCCGCTGCAGTCTCTTTTAATGATCTGTGTATTGCCGTCTTGTACTAGAGCCTGAAATAACTTTGAGCTTTCTACTAAATTTTGAGGTATTACATTTTTTTCAAGAAAGCCGGGGAGCTCTTTATTTGGATAAAGAAGATAACTGTACTGGTTGTCTCTAAATAATTTGCTATCCTTCAGAGAGTCAAGAACTTGCAGACTCTCCTTTGTAGATAAGTATTTAGAGCTGAGAATACCAACTTGGCCCTCAAGCATCTCAGAAAGATGTGATATTGATATTTTTTCTGAATCAATATTTATTAAATTATATGCATGATATAAGCCATCAGGTCTCTTGTTCTCATCAATAGTATGTTCCAAATACTCAAGTGCTATGCTAATAAACGCTTCAATATCCTTAATTAGTATTGGCTTCTTTATTCCAGAAAAACTATCTTTATAAATTTTTGACCTATATTTGCTGGATGTTTCTCCAAGGCAATCCATGATTATTTTTCTTTCACAATCACCTACATTAGAGCTAGATAAAATTTCTTTATTTGAATTAAAAATATTATAAATATCTTTAAAAGATTCGCTCAGCTCTTCAGAAACAGCAACGCTTTTAAGTTCAGATTTATTAAGAAGGCCATTAAAAAATGTTAAGAATCTTCTAAGATAGTACAAGGTAACCATAGATACACCGTTACCAACAAGCGCATTATTGGCGTCATTCCACTCTGGTCTTTGTGTATTCATCCATACACCTGCTCCAGGTATGAAATTAGAAATTTTAGCAATAACAGTTGCTAGTATTTTTTCAATAAAATTTATTTTTACGATGTTATTGTTTGAGTCTTTAAGCAATGCTCCGTCAGAGCCCTTGCTAGATCTTGCTTTAATAACCGCATCTTCAGTTTTATGATTAAAATTAATTGTATTTTTTGGGTCCTCAAGCATATCTTTATAAGGCTTGATTTCATAAGGCACATTTGCGTATACAAATATATCTTTTGAAAAATAACCTTCAAGTTTTTCCGGGTAGTAATCCTCTGCAAACTCAAGAAACTTTAATAGATATATAATTTGGTGATCGCCCCAATAGCCAATGTAGGACCATGGGTTGTCAGGCTCAATCGTCTCCCAATCAAATCCATCTTTAGTTACACGATAAGGGTTGTACCCATCAAAAGTAGATGCATTCAAGAATTTTAAAATCATATTATCTATAAATTGAGGATATGAATAAGCTAGAGCTTCCCAATTTTGAAAAATATCTCTCCAATTTCCCTCATAATCTAGGATCTTAGTGCCATCATCATTAGTAGTATTTATTGAGAACTGATTCCATGGCCTGCTTGGATCACCGTGTCTTCTGCTGAATTTTAGTGGAAGGTATTCTCCTCCAAGCCTCTTAAAATCAGAATCTTCTGATGACTCAATCGCATTTCTTAAATCAAGAAGACTAAATGTATTGCCCAATATCTCTAACTCATTCTTTGAGTTTTTAAATACATCTTTATTTGCATTGCTTAAATAAGAGAGAAAATCATCTTTTTCTATTGTGTAATCTTTATCAAAAATACCGCCACGCATAATATTGAACAAGGTATTTGAAAAATGACGTATATTTCTTCTTTTGTCAGCAGTTGTTTGAAGCCCATCAGATGCGCCGGTCAATTTATAAAGCTCATCAGATGCCAGCTGTATGTCTTTTTCTATTTCATTCAAAAGGCTATTATTTTTATTGATTTCTCCATCAATATGCATGACATAGGATGCATCTTTATTGACATCAGCTGCCATTAACCATGACTCTGAAGAATTGGCATCTAATGTAATATCTGCATTTAAAAGATAGGCACCCTTTTCTGCTTTTACATCAAGCTCTTCAGTAACATTGCCTGTCCTTATAAATCTTTCTATTTGTGTAGACGATAAAAGCTTCTTTGATGAGGCAAGACCAATGCTCCAAGCAATATTTGTTTTAAGGGCTTCACTTGGTTCTGCCTTATCAACTAGAATTGCGCTCATTGCAAACATACCTAAGCCGCTATTTTTTAGTAACTCAGACCTCTTATAAGCATCCACAAGATTGCTTGTGGAATTTTGAGTATAAAACTCAACCCCCCAAGGAAGAAGATTTTGGATGCCATCTAAAATTCTAATATCTAAAATACTACTATTATTATTCTTTAAAAGAGATTTGCGTACGAACCCAAATTTATCACTAATATTCCATTGGTAAGAATATTCAAGGCCTAGATCGTGATTTATTTCTTCAAAAAGGATTTTTGTTCCTCTAAGGTTTTTATATAAATTTCTTGTAATCTTATACGGGCTTAAGGTGCTTACCTTAAATGGCTCCCATAAACTAGATGAATCACCGTTTGTGATATGAAAAATAGATTTACTTCCCGTTATGTCATGTGATTCAGTAATTTTATCGTCTGTATAGTATGGAAATAATGCATTATCGTTATCTTTACGACCGGCCGACAAGGCTCCATTGCTAGATATGAATAGCCAATGGTTGTATGGACTTACTATACTCATAAAAAATGGTCGCATTGAGTCGACATTAGAGATTTTATAAAAATTTTCACCATTGATGACAACCTCTGAACCAACAATATCATCATGATTAAAGTTAACAGGAGTTTTACCTATAAAGATATTTTTTAAGTCTTTCATTTGTTTATTTATTTAGATTGTAGTAATTTAAATTTCCAAGAAGGCAAGCATGCTCTCTATTTATCATTCCAATTGGCATCTTTTCTAGTAAATTTTTATGTATTCCCTTTTTATTACCTATAAAGTGTTTAACAAAGAGATCCTTATCCATAAGCTCAACAATAGTTCGCATCAAGCTACCGGCTATATACACTCCATTACCAGAAATGAAGTTTAAAGCCATATCAGATATCACTTCAGCAAGTGACTTTGTAAAACCGTCTATGACTAGCTTTGCTGTTTCATCACCCTCCCTTAATAGTTTAACCACATTTTCAGACGAAATTTTTTCACTGGTTTTGTATTCGTAAATTTTTGATATAGCAGATCCGGACACTACATTTTCTAGAGTTATAAAGTTTTCCGAAGGATTGCTAATTCCATAGTTATGCAGTAAAGAGTTAGTTAGCCCTGTAGTATTGCCAATTTCAGTTGGCACGACGACACCACCTTCCATCTTAAAAGCTGCACCCAAGCCAGTTCCTGGACCAATAAAAAAAGTATTTCCATTAAATGGATTTCCATTTTTAATTAACCCTATCTCAGCCTCTTCAATATCAGACAAGCTATACCCAATTGATTCCCAATCATTAAGCAAGCTACATTTTTTAAGATTTAAACTATCTTTTAACTCTTGCTCATTAACTGATAGGTCTCTATTGGTCATAGTGATCGTCCCATTTATTTTTGGACCTGCAGCAGAAATAACTAAATTATCTATATTTTGTGAACTTACTAGGTTTGAGATAAAGCTATGAAAATTATCAATAGTATCTAGAGGTATTTTTTTTGTGCTGTCCAGATGGTTGAAACCATCTTCTGCAAAAGCGTACCTTATATTAGTTCCGCCAATATCAATTAATAAAATTTTACTCATAGTCACTAATATTTATAGAGCAGGAATTATATCCCTGATTATTAATATATTTAATAGAATGAACATCTAATTTCCAATTTCCTGTTGTGCTTAACTGCCCTCTATTTGTTATGTTGGATAATTCAAAATCATCATCATCCAGGCATTTTATTGGGATATTTAATTCTTTCCACTTGTTATCAAAATTCTTGTGGAGGTAGTTGGAAATATCTATTGTTTTGTAGCAGTCACGAGATCCAGATTCTCTAACCTGATCTTCATTTTTAAAACAGCCAAAACTTAAAGTAATTGATTCATCTGATAATGTTTGCGGCTTTAAAACCAGTTGGACAACACCATCTTTCATGTATGAAATATTCTCACTGGAGCCGCTTATTCTCCAGGTTTTGTATGTGTTATTGTTTCCAAAATCAATTTGCTTTGCATCGTCTTGTTTTTTATAGTCAAATTTTGATATCTTTAACCCTGATTTTTCATCTAAATAAATATCACTATTAACTCCATCATAGACTTCTTCTTTTTTTTGAAGACTAAAATAAGATACCACCTCGTGATAGGAAGGATAGGCAGATCCAAGAAAAACTGTAATTTCATTTGGTTGTGTGAATTTATTTTCTTCTAAAAGCTTAGATACAAAGACATCATCTGAATAACTTAGACCATAACCATATGCGAATAAGGGGTCATATGGCATGTTGCCAAAATTAAGGACTTTCTGGTCAGAGGTTCTAGGCCATGAGAATGACAACCTACCAGAGAAATCATGATCAATCTTATTATCCTTCTTGGTAAAAATTACATCGGCAACTCCCTCTACCGCTGTTCCAGGAAGCCATAGCTGAACAAAAGCGTCAGAAAGATTTAGCTCATGATTAACTATTAACGGTCTTCCTGATAGAAAAAGGGAAACAGTCTCAATATTAAGGCTCTTAATGTTTTGCATGTAGCTTAAAAAATTTTTGTCGTTATTAATAAAAAATAAATTTTTTCTATCACCATCGCCCTCGGCATAAGGCTCTTCACCATAAACAAAAATAACAACATCAGGTTTGGTCTTATAAGATCCATTGTTTGAATATTCTACCGTCCCACCAATTGATTCAACCTTGTTTTTTATTGCCTCATAAATGCTTAAAGTTCTCGGGAAATCACTATTAGAATTCCCCCTACCTTGCCAAGTTATTGTCCACCCACCCATTTGATTTTTAATATTTCTTGACGCCTCACCAACAACTAAAATGTGCTTTTGCGATTCAATAGGTAGAGCGTTTTCATTATTTTTTAATAAGACCATGGATTCACGCACAGCTTGCCTTGCTATTTGTCTATGCTTTTCAGAGCCTATATTATTTGCTGAGTACTCATGAGGCTTTCGCCCATTAAGAAGCCCAACTTTAAATTTAACAGTTAGTATTTTTCTTACAGCATCATCTAATCTTGACTCATCAATAATGCCTTGCTTGACCTGATCAAGTGTATTTTTATAGAGCGATTGCCATTCATCCGGAACCATGAATATATCCACACCCGCATTAAATGATTCTGGACAACTGGATTTGGTGCATCCTGGGATCTGGCCATGACCATTCCAATCACCAACAACAAGGCCATCAAAACCCATATCATTTCTTAAAATATCATTTAAGATATATTCATTACCATGCATTTTTATTCCATTCCAAGAATTAAAACTAGCCATAACGGATTGAATACAAGCATCTATTGCACTTAAATATGGTTTTCCATGAACTTCTATTAAGTCTTTTTCTGAAAGAATAGTATTACCTTGGTCAATACCATTAACTGTTCCACCATCACCCAAAAAATGTTTGGCAGTTGCTAAAACATGATTCTCATCAAGAAAATCTTTTGAGTCTCCTTGAAGCCCAAGAATCATTGCCTTGCCAAGCTCTGAAACCAATTCAGAATTTTCTGAATAACCTTCATAAGTTCTTCCCCATAAATCATTCTGGGGGACAGCAATTGTTGGTGCAAATGTCCATATAATTCCAGTTGATAGCAGCTCCTTAGCAACTGCATCTCCAATGTTTCTTATTAGAGAAGGATTCATAGTTGAACCTAACCCAATATTATGTGGAAATATTGTTGCTCCTATAACGTTGTTATGACCATGCACGGCATCTGTTCCCCATAAGACAGGGACTAACTTGCCGTCCACTATAGGTGAGGATTTGTAGAATTCCTCACTTAAATTCTTCCAATCAGATACGGAACTATATTTATTTTTATTAGGAAATTTTCCACCGCCATTCAAGATAGTTCCAAGTTGGTATTCTTTTGCTTCTGATGGTGTTACCTCATCAATATCAGGCATTATTATTTGTCCAACTTTTTGTTCTAAAGTCATTTTTTTAATAATTCTTTCAACAACTGATATGTTACTGGCTGGGCTCCCGCACGAAGATTCTGGATATGATGCGTCTAAATCGAAAACAGCAAATACTAAAAAGAATAATAGTATATATTTCATAAAATTAACCTAAGATGATATATGTAATTATTAGGATAATTGTTATAACTACCCAATTAAAATTGAATGCTCTAGTCGTTGAAAAGTCTATGTCTGATAAGTTTATTGCTTTTTCTTGAACCTTCATTCCTTGGAACATAGCTGTTAAGTAGCATAAGAATCCAGACATGAAAAATACAACCCCCATTCTGTGAATATATGCTAGCTCAGGTAACCCAATTTTTATCGCTATAGATAAAACCACAGATGTTATGGCAGCAGTTAGAACAGAGAGCGTGGTTGCTTTCTTCCAAAATAAAGCAACTAGAAATATCACTAAAATGCCAGGAGTAAAAAGACCGGTGAATTCCTGTATGTATTGGAATATTCTCTCAAAACTTCCAAGAAGAGGCTTTGCTACAATTGCTGCAATCACAACTGAAAGCAGAGCAGAAGATCTACCTATTTTTAGCAATGTTGATTGCGATGGATTGTTTTTAGCAAAAGTTTTGTATACATCCATCGTGAATATAGTGCTTACGCTATTTGTCATTGAGGCCAATGAGGAAACTATAGCAGCTATCAAAGCTGCAAATGTTAATCCTAGTAAGCCATTAGGAAGAAGCGTCATCATGCTTGGGTAAGCTTGATCAGATTTTTCCAGCAAAGGAAATAAGACTGCTGCGCAAATGCCAGGAAGAACAATAACAAAAGGCATTAGTAATTTGAGGTAGGCAGCAAACATAACACCTTTTTGAGCCTCTTTTAAAGATTTTGCACCTAGTGCTCTCTGAGTGATATATTGATTAAAGCCCCAATAAGCAAAATGCCCAATCCAGACCCCTGCACCAACCAAAATCCAAATACCAGGAAGCTTGTTGTAAGAAGGATTGTCGGGTGAAAGTATCATGTCAAATTTCTCAGGCATCTGTTCGTACACAATCTTAAGACCCTGAATGGTTCCAGTTGATTCTGAAATGAGATTCAATGCAATATACGAAACAGATAAACCCCCAAATATTAGAAGGACAACTTGAATAATGTCGGTCATTGCAACTGCTTTAAGGCCACCGGAAAGAGAGTAAGCTAATGAGAATACTGCTAAGAATAAAAGCCCATATTCTACGCTGAGTCCTGTTAAGGCGTTGATAGATAATGAACCAAGCCATAAAACACTAGTCAGATTAATAAAAACATAAACTATTATCCAAAAGAAGGATAAAACTAGGCTCACTCTGTAATCAAATCTTTGCTCAAGAAATTGTGGCATAGTATATATTTGCTTTTCTAAAAACAGGGGTAAGAAGAATTTTGCCATAACTATTAATGCAATTGCAGCTGTAAGCTCCCATACCGCTATAGCCATACCAACAACAAAGCCTTCACCAGACATTCCTATAATTTGTTCTGCAGAGATATTTGCTGCGATTAAAGATGCACCAATAGCCCACCAGGGTAATGATCTTCCAGCAAGGAAGTAATCTTCAGCGCTTCTCTCCTTTCCTTTGGGGGTTCTTGAGAAGTATGTTGCAAGAATTATCAACCCTATGGCATAAAAACCAATTATGAACCAGTCTAAATTATTAAAGTACAAATCTAACTCTCCCTAAATATATAGTTATATAAGATCTTTTTTTATATTTTGAATATTCAAAACAATATCTTCCCATTCACCTCTAGCCAACATATCTTTACTAACAAAATCGCTTGAACCAGCGCATATTACATTTTCCAATTCTAAGTAAGATTTTAAATTATCTTTATTTACTCCCCCGGTTGGAATAAAGCTAATATCTGGGAATACTGACTGCAATGCTTTTAATTTCTTGGCTCCGCCTGAAAGCTCAGCTGGAAAAAACTTTAAAATGCTGTAACCCATTTCTGAGGCCTGCATTATTTCAGATGCTGATTGAATGCCAGGAATAATAAGAAAATCTTTTGACTGGGCATAACCACATAACTTTGGTGAGAAACCAGGCGTGATTCCAAAAGCAAGCTTATTATTAATAGCAAGATCAATATCCTCGTTAGATCTAATGGTTCCAAGTCCAACAGTTAACCCAGAATATTCTTGAAAAATATGCAGAATACTTCTAACCCTTTCGTCTCTTAGAGTAATTTCAAGAATTGGGCACTGGGCCTCTATAAGCTTAGTTGCTATATTTCTTGCATCACCCTCAGAGCAAATTGTAGCCAAGGGAAGGATTTTATTTTGTGAAAGAATTTCTTTAATTTTCATTAAAAACAGATGCTCCCTTGGTTACGTTTGAAACATTGTCCCTAAATACGCTAAATAGTTCTCTTCCTACACCAGTAGGATTGGATGGAACATAGATAGAATCCCTTCCCTCAATGATAGCGTCGTCAGTTAAATTTGAAAATGTACTATTTTGAAGGCTTATGTTTATAAGATCGCCATTTAAGATTTTACTAATTGGTCCAAGCTCTTTTGCCTCAGGGCTGATATGAATTACAGCTGGTATCTTTCCAGAAGCTCCCGACATTCTCCCATCTGTAAGAAGAGCCACCGTGTGTCCTCTAGACTGAAGAACCCCTAAAGGCGCAGTTAGTTTGTGCAGCTCAGGCATACCATTTGAGGATGGACCTTGCCCTTTAACAACTATAATACAGTCTTTATTTAATAGGCCTTTTGCGAAGGCATGTTCTACCTCCTCTTGATCGTTAAATACAACTGCTGGTGCAGTTATGCTTTCATCCTTCGAATTTAAAGCCGAAGTTTTAATAATGCCTTCCCCTAAATTCCCAGACATTAGCTTTAGCCCACCTGAGGAATTAAATGGATTTTTGTGGTCTCTAATTATTGACTGGTCAAGAATCCTTGAAGGAGTTTCCCAGACAAGCTCATCATTTTTTATTTCTGCAATATTTCTATAGATACTTAAATCATTTCCTAAAAGGGTTTTAACATCATTAAACAAATACCCACCATCTAACAAAGACCCTATTAATGCTGCAACACCTCCGGCTTTATGAAACTCATTTACATCAGCCTTTCCGCTAGGATAAACACTTGTAAGGGAAGGAATAACCTCGGAAAGATTGTTCATATCTTCTAAAGTTATTTTATAACCTCCCGCCTCTGCCATAGCTATTAAATGTATCGTGAGATTTGTTGATCCACCGCTGGATAAAAGCGCAACCAAAGCATTGACCCAGCTTTTAGAATCAAGCATTTCACCAAGCTTTAAATTTGAATTAGATAGCTCAAGAACACATTCAACTGTTTTTTCTGTAATAAGTTTTCTTATAGGTGAGTCTGGAGGTGTAAATGAAGCGCTTGGAAGTTGAATGCCCATTGTTTCCATTATTAGCTGATTGGTATTGGCAGTTCCATAGAAGGTGCATGTGCCTGAAGAATGATATGCTGCTTGCTCTGATGCGATCAAATCAGACCTATCAATTTCACCTGCAGAAAATTTCTTTCTAGTCTCTGACTTTTCATCATTTGAAATGCCTGTGTGCATAGGGCCTGCTGGAATGAAACCTATTGGCATATGACCAAATGATAGAGCTCCAATCATTAAGCCTGGAACGATTTTATCGCAAACACCAAGGCATAAGCCTGCATCAAAAACATTATGAGAGAAACCTACAGCTGTTGAAAGAGCAATAACATCCCTGCTAAAAAGGGATAATTCCATTCCAGGCTCACCTTGTGTTATTCCATCACACATTGCAGGAACACCGCCGGCAACCCTAGCAATTGCATTATTCTTGGCAGCTGAATCTTTAATTATGTCTGGATAATCCTTAAGTGGCTCATGTGCAGAAAGCATATCGTTATAAGCTGAAATTATCCCAATAACCTTAGAGCCGTTAACTGCGTCTGACTGCTGGGCTTTATCGCAAGAAGCAAAAGCATGAGCTAAATTACTGCAACCCATATTGTTTCTAGCTGAGGAAGATCTTTCAGATGAAATTTTTAACTTTTCAAGATATCTTGAACGAGACTTCTTGCTCCTTTGATTGATTGCTTGCTCTACTTCTAGAACTACTGGATGAATGCTCATAAGTATTACTTTTTACTCCCATTCTTCCAACTTCGAAAATCTCTTTTTAGTAATAAATCTGAATTTACAGGACCCCATGTGCCAGAGTTATATTCTTCCATGGGAACATTTTGTGATTCCCATAAATTTATTATGTTATCGATCCACTGCCAGGATGCTTCCACCTCGTCTTTTCTCACAAATAATGCAGGATTACCTTTTATTACATCCAACAAAAGTCTTTCATAGCAGTCTTGATGGCCAATTTCATAATAATCATCCAAGTTTAAATCTAAAGGTAATTCTTCTAAATCAAAACCTGCTACACCAGGCTCTTTAGTATTTAATTTTAAATCTATGCCTTCATCTGGATGAATTCTTAATACAAGCTGATTTGAGGGAACTTTGCTATTTTCAGAAAAAATATTGTGTGGGACACTCTTGTACTTAACTGTAATTTCTGATGTTTTTGATTTCATTCTCTTACCAGTTCGCAAGTAGAAAGGGACCCCAGACCATCTCCAATTATTTATCATTACTTTAAGAGCAACAAATGTTTCTGTTTTGTTATCAATATCAACACCCTCTTCGTCTAGATATGAACAAGCAGCCTCTCCTTTGGACAAACCTTCACTATAGGTAGCACGAACTGAATCTGTTTCTATTGATGTTTCGTTAAAATTTGCAAGTGATTTCAAAACCTTCAGCTTTTCATCCCTTACAGATTCACTGCTAATGGAAACAGGCGGCTCCATTGCAATTAAACAAAGAATTTGCAAAAGATGATTTTGGACCATATCTTTAAGGGCACCTGTCTTGTCATAATAACCACCTCTATCTTCAACACCCAAATCTTCGGCAACGCTAATTTGTATATGATCAATTGCTGAATTAGACCAACTTTGTTCAAAAATAGTATTAGCAAACCTTAAGGCTAATAAGTTTTGAACAGCCTCTTTACCCAAATAGTGGTCTATTCTATATATTTGATCCTCATTAAACCCTGATGAAAGATGATTATTGATATCTATAGCAGTTTTTTGGTCTGTTCCAATTGGTTTCTCTACAACAATTCTAGAATTTTTTGTAATTAACTGGTGTTCTTTTAGTTTTATTGAGATTAATTTGTATAAGTTTGGCGGAATAGCTAAATAGAATACAGTAACTCTATCAGTCTTTGTTTTAACAAACTTCTTCCAATCTTCATCTAAATTGATATCAAGTTTGTTGTATTTTATCCTTTGAGAAAATCGTTTCCACGAGTCAGCCTGATTGTTAAAACCTGGGAAGAATTTTACAAGTGAATTTTGAATAACTTTTATATACTCATCATTTGTTAGATCTTTAGTCCCGACACCTATTATTTGACTACTATCATCTAAGGACAAAACAGTTTCTTGTCTATAGAGCGCGGGTATGAGTTTTCTAGTTGAAAGATCGCCAGTCCCCCCAAATAAAACTAAATCAAAAGTATCTAACATTTATTAATCCTCAAATGAGTTATGTAAAAATTCTATATCTTCAAGTTTTTTACTCAAAGCGGTAATAAATTTTGCTGCATAGGCTCCATTAATTACCCTATGATCATAAGATAATGAGATAGGAAGTATCTTCCTCTCAACAACATTACCATTGTCCAACCTGAGACTATCAAAAGTTTTAGATAGCCCAATAATTCCAACCTCAGGAGGATTAATTATTGGAGTAAAGAATTTACCACCAATGCCGCTAAGTGATGATATGGTAAAGGTTGCACCCTTTAATTGATCAACCTTTAGCTTCCTATCTTTTGCTAGTGAAGCTAGCTCAAATATTCCATTAGAAATATCAATTATAGATTTTTTATTTGTGTTTTTAATATTAGGAACTATTAGCCCCTCAGGCGTATCCACAGCAACACCAATATTAATGTAATCCTTGTATATAATATTTTTTAAGTCATGGCTCAATGATGAATTTAGTTCAGGAAAATCCTCCAAAACTTTTGATATTGTTTTTGTGATGTATGCAAGAGGTGAAATTTTTAATTTATTCTTAGAATTTAATTCCCCTCTAAGTTTTAAAAGTTCTGTAATATCTGCCTCATCGTGCTGAGTTACATGAGGGATATTAACCCATGATGTATGCAAGTTTTTGAGAGCTGTTTTTTGAAATTTAGAAAGTGGTTTTTCATTTACATTGCCCCACTTTGAATAATCAATCGAAGGTTGAGTGAATGCAAACTCACCTTTGTTGCTTGGTGTTGAGCTAAGAGCATTGCTTACAAATAAATGAAGATCCTCTTTTAAAATTCTGCCCTTTGGTCCAGAGCCTTTAACTTGTGAGAGGTCTATCCCAAATTCTCTTGCAAGTTTTCTAGTTGCAGGACCTGCATGTTTTGAGGAACCAGAACCTTGGCTAACATTTGTATATGTTGGTTTCTTGATAGCAGCCTGCGCTATAGGCTTTGTTTTCTTGTTAGAACTATTGTGCTTGACTGGCTCTGGCGATTTTTTTACTAAGTCTTGAATGGCTTCAATTTCTAAAAATGGCATGCCTTTTTCGGCCTTATCACCAACATTTAAGAGGACTGACTTAACAATGCCATTTGTAGAGGCTGGAATCTCCATTGCTGCTTTGTCTGTTTCCAAAACAAGAATAGAGTCTTCTGAGGTAACTTTTTGACCTGGCTTCACTGAAATTTCAATAACCTCAACTTCTTCTACATCTCCAAGATCAGGTAAATTTATTATAGTACTTGCAGACATTAAACCTCCCAAGGGTTAGGTTTAGAAGCATCTATATTCATATCATTGTAAATTTTTTCAAGCATAACTTTATCAATTTTATTTTCTTTAAACAGTGAATAAGCTGCGGCTCTTGTGATGCTGCTAGAGTCAATTTCAAAAAATTCTCTTAATTTTTCACGCGAGTCACTTCTTCCAAAACCATCTGTTCCAAGAACAGTGTATTGACTAGTTATGTAGGGTCTTATCTGTTCTGCATAGGAGCGCATATAATCTGTTGTTGCAATAATTGGTATGTCTGAATCATTAAAACATTCAGACACATATGAAGTTTTTTGCTCTAACGTTGGGTTTAGTTGGTTTTCTCTTTCAACTTCCATACCTTCCTTTCTTAATAGATTAAAGCTTGTTGCGCTCCATACTTCTGAATCAATACCATAATTTTGAAGTAGTTTTGCAGCTTTAATTGACTCTCTCAAGATAGAACCAGAACCTACCAACCTAACTTGCGGATTATTGCAAGACTTGAATTTATACAACCCTTTAATGATTCCCTCTTCTGAGCCCTCGGGCATTTCAGGCTGTTCATAATTTTCATTCATTGTTGTTATGTAATAAAAGTAGTTTTTATTTTCAACATACATTTTTTGAATGCCATCTTTTATTATCGCAGCTATTTCGTAGCTGAACGTAGGATCGTACGAAAGACAGTTTGGAATAGTTGATGATAAAATATGACTATGCCCATCTTGGTGCTGAAGACCCTCACCATTAAGTGTAGTTCTTCCAGATGTAGCACCTATTAAGAAACCTTTAGCCTGTGCATCTCCTGCGGCCCAAGCAAGATCATGAATTCTTTGAAAACCAAACATAGAATAAAATAAATAAAATGGAACCATTGGGAAGTCATAATTTGAATATGCTGTTGCTAGCGCTGTCCAGGCTGAAAATGCTCCAGCTTCGGTTATGCCCTCTTCAAGCATTACTCCATCTTTTGATTCTTTGTACCACATGACCTTGTCAGCATCTTCTGGCTCATAATTTTGACCAGCTGATGAATAAATTCCAACCTGTCTGAATAACGCTTCCATGCCAAATGTTCTTGCTTCATCAGGAACGATGGGGACCACTCTTTCTCCAATGCTCTTATCTTTAAGTAAATCAGTTATAACTTTTACTGCTGCCATGGTTGTAGAAATCTTTCTTTCACCTGAACCATTGTCAAAACTATTAAAAATATCTGATTTTGGGCTAGGCAATGGTTTTGAAATAGCTCTTCTTTTTGGTATTGAGCCACCCAAAGCTTTTCTTGTTTTTTTTAAATACTGTATTTCAGGTGAATCATCTGCAGGTCTGACATAAGGCAGATCTTCAATCTCCGAATCGCTAACTGGAATATTAAACTTATCTCTAAAAGATTTAATATTATCAAGTGATAATTTTTTTACTTGGTGCGTTGTATTGTCAGCCTCCCTTGAACCAACTCCATACCCTTTTGTAGTTAAAGCTAGTATTACTGTAGGTGCGCCACTTGAATTAACTGCTTTGTGATATGCCGCATAAACTTTATATGGATCATGTCCACCCCTGTTAAGTCTGTAAATATCCTCATCAGTTAAATCTTCAACCATTTCAAGAACATCTGGATCTTTGGCAAAAAAGTTTTCTCTTGTATAGGCTCCACCTTTCGCTTTAAAATTTTGCAGCTCACCATCTACCACAGCATCCATAATTTCTTGCAATTTGCCTTCTTTGTCTTTAGCCATAATTGGGTCCCACATCCTACCCCAAACAACTTTTATAACATTCCAACCTGAGCCTCTAAAAGCTCCTTCTAGTTCTTGGATAATTTTTCCATTTCCTCTAACAGGGCCATCCAGTCTTTGCAAATTACAATTTATAACAAAAATTAGATTTTCTAGCTGCTCTCTTCCAGCTAACGCAATAGCACCCTTAGACTCTGGTTCATCCATTTCACCATCACCACAAAAAACCCAAACCTTCCTATCATCCCTTTTAACAAGACCACGAGCAGATAAATATCGCATTACATGAGCCTGATATATACCCATTATTGGTCCAAGACCCATAGAAACAGTTGGGAATTGCCAGTAATTAGGCATCAACCATGGATGTGGATAGGATGATAAACCAGGCTTATCAACCTCACGTCTAAAGTTGTCTAGATCTTCCTCGGTCAAAAGACCTTCAAGAAAGCTTCTTGCATATATCCCTGGAGAAGAATGACCCTGGTAATATATAAGATCTTCTAAACTTTCGCCTTCTGAACCTTTAAAAAAGTAATTAAACCCAACATCATATAGAGTAGCTGCAGATGAAAATGTGGAAATGTGGCCCCCAAGCTCGTCATCATTTTTATTAGCTCTTAAAACCATTGCAAGTGCATTCCATCTTATGAGAGATCTTATTCGTCTTTCCATAAAAAGATCACCAGGCATTGATGCTTGATCTTTAACAGGAATTGAATTTCTAAATGGTGTTGTTAGATTGTAGGAAGGTATAGCTCCCTCTTGTGTTAATTTATTTGCAAGTTTTGATAATAAGAAGGATGCTCTTTCAATACCCTCTTCCTCGATAACACTGTCTATAGCTTCAAGCCATTCATTTGTTTCAATAGGATCAAAATCATTTTCGTTCAAAATATCACTCCTAAATTTTTAGCATATTTTAACTTAAACGTTGTTAATAATATACAAAATTTGTATTAATTATGTAATTATGTAAATATGTTACAAATAATTCAGGGGTGTTTATTGTGATATTGGATAATCTAGTCAATGGAGAGACTCAGCTAAGTAAGTCAGAAAGAAAAATTGCTTCAATAGTTTTGTCAAATCCTTCAAGGGTTATTAATCAATCAATTTCCGTATTATCTGCTGAGGCAGATGTAAGCCTACCAACTGTAAATAGGTTCTGTAAAAAATTAGGCTTTGATGGCTACCCCTCTTTTAAAATTCAAATAGCTCAAGAACTTTCAACAACAAATCGAATGCTAATTGATAGATTTAATGTTGATAAAGATACGCCTGATTTAGTTAAGAGAGTAATGAGTGATATTCAATCGACCGTTGTAAGTGTTGGCCAGAATCTAAACCCTGACTCCATCGATAAAGCTACCGCCATGCTGGCTTCGGCAAAAAGTATTACTTTTTTTGGTCTTGGAGGTTCAGGCCCAGTTGCGCTTGACGCACAACATAAATTTTTTAGATTTGGTATCCCTGTTGTGGCGCATACTGACTATATCAACCAGCGCATGATTGTATCGATGATGAATACAGATGATATTTTGGTACTAATTTCATTTACTGGAAGAACTACTGAAATTGTAAAGACTGCAAAAATAGCAAAAAGCAATGGAGTTAAAACCATAGCGCTAACTTCAAAAGATTCGCCTTTGGCAAAACTTGTAGATGTAGTTTTGCATATTCATGCACCCCTAGAAAATAATTTACATATTCCAATGACATCCAGGCTTGCACATTTAGCAATTATTGATATCTTGTCCGCAACAGTTTCAGCTTGTTTTGGTAACAACATGGATGCAAAAAAAGATCAAGTGATCTCTAATCTAGAAAAAACAAGAGTTTAATAAGTTTTTAGAATATTTATTTTTCTGATTTCTTGGTTTAACAAATAGAACATTGGCAAACTTTTATTATTTTTAGCATCTTCTAAAATCTTAAGTTTATCTTCGTTAGGAATCACCACGAATATATCGTTTGTTTTTAAGATCATCGAAAGATTCATTGATGTTCTTTTGTGCTCAGGGCTGCCTATAGGCTCTGTGATAATAATAGCTGGCTTAGCAGAAACTTTAAGATAGTTTGAAGTTAAAATCATAGACGGGAATAATGATGCGAAATGGCCGTCTGGCCCCATACCAATTAGAGCGACATCAAATTCTTTTGCATCTCTAATCAACAGGTCATAATTGTTGTTTAGTGAAATAAACTTGGCGCCGGCAGCAAAGCCTTTAAGAAGATATTTATCCACCAATAGCTCATTTGAATCTGGATGTGTTCTGCTAACAATTCGGTCATCAATAAGAGAAATTGTAATATTTTTCCAATCAAGCTCTACTTGAGTGAGTTCTTCAAAAATTTTAAGCGGACTGCTCCCACCGCACACCAAAAGGCTGGCGTGCCCTTTTTTAGTAAGAGATTTTTCTAGGGCATGAATAATATCTTTTGAAACCATATTAAAGTTAGATTAAGTTAAACGAGTTCTGTATTCCAGTAATAACAAATTCAATAGCTAGAGCTCCAAGAAGTAAGCCAAATATTTTTTGAACTACTGTAATTATTGTTGGGCCAAGTTTTGATGCCAGCTTGGATGATAGCCACATAGCGAGTGTGGCAAAGATTAGTACTGTGAAAATTGGTAGGTACGATACCACCGCATCAGCAACACTTAAGTACTCCTCTTTTGATAGCAAAAGACTTGTTGCCATTGCTCCTGGGCCCGCTATCAAAGGTATTGCTAGAGGAAAAATTGCAATTGATTTAATTGTTTCATCATCAACAGCTGTATCAGCTGTGTTTTGTCGTCTTTCCTGTCTTTGCTCAAACACCATTTGAAATGCAATTACGATTAAGAAAAGTCCACCAATAATCCTAAACGAATCCATGCTTATATTCATAACCTCTAATATTGCTGTGCCGAAAAGCCAGAATGAAGAGAGAACAACCAAAGATACTATTGAAGCTCTTATGTAAATAGATCTAATTTGATCATTGTTTAGGCCCGTGGTTAAGCCTGCGAATATTGGAACTAATGATATAGGGTCAATTGCGACAAACATTAATATTGTGCTTTCAATAAAAGTATCAAACATTTTATATATTGATTATCTGTATTGCTTCAGAATGCTCTTCTGAGAAGATACTTGAGACCATTATAAATTTTAGGTTCTCACTATTTTTGCCATAGTACTCCCTAAGAATCTTGGTAACTTTCTTAAGTGTTTTTTCATGGTTGGAAAGGCCAGTTAGGAAATAAGGAATAGTGGAACCAACCAATGATAGCTGTCTATTCGTTGACTTATTGCCTGTAAATACAAATATCGGGATACCAAATGGCTTGGCATTTGAGATATATTGTGCAGTTTTTCCTGTTCTTGTTATTGCTATTATCCCATCAGCATTAATAGATTCAGCAAGGTTTTTAGCAGTAACGCCTATATGCTGCCAATCCGAATGAGGCATTAAATTTGATTCATAACCTAAAGTTCTAAAGTTTTCAGTTTTTAAAGCTATAGATTTTAAGAAATTTACACATTCTTTAGGATATTTACCAATTCCTGTTTCGCCGGAGAGCATTATTCCATCTGCCCCTTCGTAAATTGCGTTTGCTATATCCGTAACCTCTGCCCTGGTTGGCGTTGGGTTCGAAATCATAGACTCAAGCAAATGTGTTGCCACTATAGATCTTCTGCCCCATTTAGCACAAGCATACATGATCCTTCTTTGTATATTTGGAAGATCAACCAGGCTTGTCTCTATACCCAGATCGCCCCTAGCAACCATAACTCCCCATGAGGCTTGACAGATATCATGAATGTTATCTAAACCCTCTTGATTTTCAATCTTTGCAATAATTTTTGCTGGAGATTTTTTTTCATCTAATATTTTTTGAAGTTCTTCAAGATCTTCTTTGTTTCTTACAAAAGAAAGTGCAATAAAATCAACGTCATTCTCTATGCCAAAATTTATATCCTCAACGTCTTTTGAGGTAATTGAAGGGAGGTTAACTCTTACACCCGGAAGATTAACATGCCTCTTTGATCCAAGCTTTCCTCCATCAATAACTTTACATAAAAGAGTCTCTTCGTCTTTTGAAATTACACTAAAATTAATAAGGCCATTGTCGACAGTTATCTTTGAACCTTTACTTACACTATGAATAAGATCTTTATAGTTTATCTTTATAGATGATGTTTCAACATCAACTTCATCACGGACTGTTAAGGTCACCTCATCACCAACTTTTAAATCTAAAGGTACCTCGGTATCACCAGTTCTTATTTCTGGGCCCTGAGTATCTAAAAGCACACCTATAGAACCATGTTTGGATTTGGGGTCTGAATTAATTTTTTTGACTTTCTCAATTACAGATTTTGCAAAATTGTGGGTAGCATGAGACATGTTAATGCGAACAACATTCATCCCATTGTTGTAAAGACTTCTTAGCATTGGCATTGAACTAGTTGCCGGTCCAATAGTGCATATAATTTTTGTTCTGCTAAATTCCATAATAGTTAGGTATTAAATATATCCGAATGTTAATGCAAAAAAGATAAAGAAAATAGTACTTAAATGGCTTTCTTTTATGCAGATTTTTGCATCTGAGATTTAGTCATTTTAGAAATATGTTTAGCAAGGTCAATCAACCTATTACTAAAACCCCATTCATTGTCATACCATGCCAGTACTTTAGTTTGATTTCCTATTTTAGTGATGTGATTTGCATCAAAAACACATGACGCAGTTTCATTCATAAAGTCTGAACTGACCAAGGGAATATCATTATATGAAAGTATTCCATTTAACCTATTATCTGACTCCTCTCTAAGAACATTACATAACTCATCTTCGGTAAAATCTTTTTCAGTCTCAAATGTTAGATCAAGAAGAGAAACATTTAAAACTGGTACTCGTGTAGCCATTCCATTTAATTTCCCATCAAGTTCAGGAATTACTAAGCCTATAGCCTTTGCTGCTCCTGTTTTTGAAGGAATAATGGATGCTGAGGCAGCTCTTGCTCTATATAGATCTGAATGAGCCACATCAAGAAGGCTTTGATCATTTGTGGCGGCATGAACTGTATTAATAAGGCCGCTTTTAATAATAAAGTTCTTATGAATAACGTCAGCAATTGGTGCAAGGCAGTTTGTTGTACAAGAGGCATTTGAGATCACCCTGTCATTCAATTCAAGTTTATGATGGTTTATTCCAAAAACAATTGTCTTATCGGCATCAGTACAAGGAGCAGACACGATAACCCTTTTAGCTCCTGCATTTAAGTGAGCGCTAGCTGCCTCTTTCGATGTAAATAAGCCTGTACATTCAAAGACAACATCAATCTCATGATCTTTCCAGGGTAGTTTATTAGGGTCTCTTTCTGAAATATAGCTTATGGAACTACCGTCTACGATAATATTATTACCAACTGTTGAAATGGCATTACCTATTTTTCCATGAATAGAATCAAACTTTAGCAAGTGAGCATTAGCCTTAACATCACCAAGATCATTTACGGCAACAAGCTCTAGAGATCCATCCCCACCACTTAAACAGTCAGCTTCAATAAGCTGCCTTGTTAAATTCTTTCCAATCCTGCCAAACCCATTAATTGCTACTTTCATAATCTTTTTGTAAATAATTTACATTTATCAGTTTTAATACCTCATATTGTATATTATTTCCAGTGATTAATATATAATGTTAGAGTAAAATCTTCCAAAAAGTTAATATATGCAAATGTCTGAATTGCTACAACAAGGTATTGAATTAATGCTAGCTGGAATGCTCACAGTATTCTTTTTCTTATGTGTATTAATAATTTCTATAAACTTTTTTGCATTAATTTTAAATAAAAAAGATGGAAAAAGCCCAACGACTAAGCAGAGTTCATTGGAAGATATAAATGCCAACCACATAAGAATTATTAAAGAAATTGGAAATAGGATATAGGATGGAAAAAGCACACAAAAAAATTGGTATTACTGAGGTTGTTCTTCGTGATGGCCATCAATCACTGCTAGCCACTAGGTTTAGATACGAGGATATGGAGGCAGTTCTTCAGCAAATGGATGAGATTGGTTACTGGTCTGTGGAATCATGGGGAGGAGCAGTTTTTGATTCTTGCATTAGATATCTTGGTGAAGATCCCTGGGATAGGATTCAAAAAATTAAAAAATTGATGCCTAAAACTCAACAACAGATGCTTCTAAGAGGACAGAATTTACTAGGTTACAAGCACTATGGCGATGATGTTGTTGATAGATTTATTGAAAAAGCAAAAACTAATGGAGTTGATGTATTTAGAATATTTGATGCAATGAACGATACTCGCAACCTTGAGCAAGCTATCAAGTCCACCATCAAACATGATGGCCATGCTCAAGGCACAATTTCATATACTACAAGCCCAGTTCACAACACCGAAAGGTGGATAGACTTATCTAATAAAATCCAAGATATGGGAGCCAACTCCCTAGCTATCAAAGACATGGCTGGACTGTTGAGACCATATACTGCTTTTGAATTAGTGAGTAAATTAAAGGAGACTATAGAAATTCCAATCCACCTTCATTGCCACGCAACAACTGGTTTGTCTACACCGACAATAATTAAAGCAATTGAGGCCGGTGTTGATAATGTTGATTCCTCAATATCTACTATGAGTATGACCTATGGTCACACAGCAACTGAAACCGTTATCGGTATGTTAGAGAATACAAAATATGATTCAGGATTAGATTTAGATAAATTTGTTCCTGTAGCAAACCATTTTAAGAAGGTTCGAGAGAAATACTCATCGTTTGAGGGCTCTCTTAAAGGTGTTGATGCGAGAATTATTTCATCACAGGTTCCTGGAGGAATGCTTACCAACCTGGAGAATCAATTAAAGGATCAAAATGCGATTGATAAATTCGATGAAGTTATAGAAGAAATACCTTTGGTAAGAAAAGACCTTGGATATATACCTTTAGTTACACCAACATCTCAGATTGTCGGCACGCAAGCTGTTATAAATGTTTTAAGTAATTCAAGGTATTCTACCATTACCAAAGAGACTGCATCAGTTCTTAAGGGAGAATATGGCGCTACACCTGCAGAGGTTTGTCCAGATCTCAGATCTAAGGCTATTGGTGAAGAAAAGCCAATTATCTGCAGGCCAGCTGACTTAATTTCAAACAATGAGTTTGAATCAATAAAAGAGCAGTTCGATGAGATTGTTAAAAAAGAATCATTGCAGATACAAAATACAGATGAAAACATTTTGACCTATGCCCTCTTCCCAGAGGTTGGCACATCATTTTTTAAGAATAGAGGTAATGCTGAATATTTTGAAAAAGAGCCGCTTGAATTTGTTAAAACTCAATCTGAATTATATAAAGTTTCGATTGATGGTAAAAACTATAATGTCGAGTATTCAAAAAATGATGATCCAGTCATTCACAATCATACGCATAGCAATAAAACCAATGGCTCAATTAAAAATAAAAAAATATTAAGACAGGATGGGCTGTCTGTTAATGCTCCCTTGGGCGGTAATATTTTTAAAGTTGAGTTTAGCGAAGGTGACAACGTAACAGAAGACGATGCCGTTATTATACTTGAAGCAATGAAAATGGAGACCGCCATTAAGCCCCCTAAGTCAGGAATAATTACTAATATAAATGTTTCTCAAGGTGATAAGGTAAATCCTGGTGACCCTTTGTTCGAGATAATATAAATGTCATTCAATGAAATAATTTCAAGCTTTGGTATATTTAGCATTACTGGGCCGCAAGTAATAATGCTATGTGTTGGCCTCCTTCTTTTATATTTGGCTATCAGTAAAAAATTTGAGCCGTTATTACTGCTGCCAATTGGTTTCGGTGCAATCCTTACTAATATTCCAGAAATTGGACTTTCTTTAAGCCCTATTGAAAGACTTTTATATGAAAATGATCTTGATGATGTTCAAAATCTTTTAGCGATTATTAATATAGAGTTTTTAGGTCTAGAGAATTACATAAAAACTGCATCTTATATTGAGCTAAATCAATTAAATGAAATTGCTCTTAATATGGGTTATAAAGCAGGGATCTTGTACACATTTTACAATGTTGCTATAGGGTCTGGTATTGCGCCTTTATTAATATTCATGGGTGTGGGTGCTATGACTGACTTTGGTCCGCTACTCGCTAACCCAAAAACTTTAATTCTTGGTGCCGCTGCCCAGTTCGGGATATTTGCAACTGTATTAGGTGCCCTTCTGCTGGACCAGTATGGAATTATTTCTTTTACGCTCAAGCAAGCAGCTGCAACTGGAATTATAGGTGGGGCTGATGGCCCGACTGCGATATATGTATCATCCATTCTTGCTCCAGAGCTCCTTGGTGCGATTGCAGTGGCTGCATACTCTTATATGGCACTAGTCCCATTAATCCAGCCTCCTATAATGAGAGCACTAACCACAGATAAAGAAAGAGTTATTGAGATGGTTCAATTAAGAGAAGTATCGCAAACAGAAAAAATAGTATTTCCAATATCACTTTTGCTAATTGTAGGTTTGCTGCTTCCAAGCGCTGCCCCTCTTTTAGGGATGTTATGTTTGGGGAACTTGATGAAAGAATCACTCGTTGTAGAAAGGCTAAGTGAGGTAGCTCAGAATTCATTAATAAATATTGTAACTATTTTCCTTGGTTTATCCGTTGGATCAAAGCTTGCTGCAGATAAATTTTTAACACCAGAGACGTTAGGTATCTTATTGCTAGGCATAGTTGCATTTGCAATAGGAACTGCATCTGGCATTCTGGTTGCAAAGCTAATGAATATATTTAGTAAGAATAAAGTTAATCCTTTAATCGGCGCTGCAGGCGTGTCTGCTGTTCCTATGGCTGCAAGGGTCGCAAATAAGGTTGGTTTAGAATACAACTCACAAAACTATCTACTTATGCATGCAATGGGACCTAACATTGCTGGTGTTATAGGTTCAGCAGTTGCAGCCGGTGTGATGATAAAATTTCTCGCGTAAAGTTAATAACCTTATTTTAGGCAAAAAAAAACAGAGCACTGCTCTGTCTTAGTTCGAGTTCCTTTGGGGTCTAAAGTGAGAATTACCTTAGCTCCTTGGATATTTTTCTCTTATATCCTTGGTGGGTTTTTAAGCTCTTTTTTATCGTCAACTCTTAAAAACGCTTTTCTCCCTCTGGTCTCTTCCTTCTGATTCTCTCTAACTTCCGTCTGCATTTGGTTGTTAGTCGGTTTCAGCAGGTAAAGTTAATACTACGCTTATTATTTCGAAAGTCAACACTTAATATTAAATAAGTATTAATTATTTAAATGAAGTCAGAAATTTTAAGAAATCAACTTTACTTCCCTCTACATTTATAGCTCCTGAGGCGACCATTGCTACAGGGCTTTTCAACCCTGCTAATGTTTCTTTAAGAATTTTTTCAGAAGTACTCACATTTAAATTGCAGCTTTGTATATTTTTAGAAATTTCTAAAGTGCTATTTCTAATAGTTGCCGCTCTTTGTTTTCCAGAATCAAATCTAAAACACACTGAGTATTTTTCTTTAAATGAATTTTCAGGGTTAAAGCTAACGCTTAAGATACTAAATATAGTATCAACATCTATTTCATTTACAACGGATTCACTTTTTTTGACCTCTGGGAAACCTTCGAAGGAAGGATTAAGCTCCAATGCAGAGGTTAAAAAATAATTTCTTTTATTAGGGTTTGATGCCCTAATCCCAATATGAAATAAGGCTTCTTTTCTAAGAATATTCGTTTCGACTACTTTAAATTGTAAATCTATTAAATAATCTGAAAGCTGAAGAGCCCATTGCATGTCTTCAATAGCAACAGCCTTCTCTAGACTTTTAAATAGGTTTTCTTTACCACCAGCAAGAGATGCTATTCTTTGCGCCTCAACTTTATTCTCCAAAGGATCCAAGCTAGACGGATTGCCGTCAAACCAACCAAGATATCCATTATAAATACTTCTTACAGACCATCTTACAGTTCCATAAAACTCTTTCAATAAAGATGATGATGCTAATTCATATGGTAGATCAATCATTTCCACCATCTCATCTGGGTAATATCCTTTATTCATCAACCTGATAGTTTGGTCGTGTATATATTGAATGGCATCTCTATAAATAGTTAATGCCTGTGTGGCATCTTCACCCTCAATTGGTTTGGTATGACTGGGGAAAAGGTATTCTGGTTCAAATGATCTCATGTGGTCTAAGCTATCAACCCATCCAGAAACATTTCTATGTGTAGTTCCTCGAATAGTATATAAATTTGGAAATGTATTATAAATATTGTCGCCAGGCATAAGTGATTTGTGCTTTGGTAGCCAAACAAATATTTGATCATTGGTTTCTCCAGGAGCATGGTAGAGCTCAATATCAATACCTGAGATGGTAATTTTTAATTCATCTTTAAAAACGGTATCAGGCTTCACATAGCCAATTGGGGAATCAGAAACATTTAAACTTGCACCAATACCTGCATTTATGAATTGATCATCTGGAAGAAGTGTTCCAAACATTCTAGTGCTTCTAGTTGAAATAATGGGGTTGATAATACCCATAATACGTTGAGCATAATAATCCGTTGTTTCGTGGGAGATAATTTGAGGTCTTTCTGTAAGATTTTGAATGTAGTAGTTTGCTCCAAATGTGTGATCCCCGTGATTATGGGTATATATAATTGCTTTTATTGGGTTACCGTTTTTGCTTTTGAATAATTCATGGACTTTTTTTGCCTCTGATACGCTGTCTGAAGCATCTATAATAATGTTCCCACCCTCTCCCTCAACCATAATAGAATTAGCAATACCGTATCCAACAGCTATATGAATAAATCCACCTGGGGTGTTATAAGAATATAACTCTTGTTTAAACTCATCACTGTGTGCAATTAAAGCTTCGACATTTGAAGATTTAGGAATTTGGGTTAACTCATTCACCTCTTTAGAACAAGAAGTTACAATTACTAATAATAATAAAGAAATATATTTCATATGCACCTGATGATAATCCTACAAAGTCTACCCCTAATATGAGACCAATAAAACCTCCTATGAATAATATTTCATGGGTTAAAGGACATCCATATTCTAATAAGTATGATGATATCTACTATCAAGATGATGTTATTAATGAAACTAATCATGTTTTTTTGAGCTCCAATAATTTAAAAGAGAAATGGGGATATTTAAAAAATCAGGAATTTAATATTGGAGAGCTTGGTTTTGGATTAGGTTTAAATTTTTTTATTACTCTTCAAAACTGGGTGGAGGCAAATAAAAGTTGCTCACATCTAAATTTTATAAGCTTTGATAAATATGCTCCAAAAGAAGAGGATATTAAGAAAATTCAATCTTTTTATCCAGAATTAAGAAGCATTATAGAAATATATCTTAAAAATACTCCAGCAATATTTGGGGGGATTAATAAAATAAAACTAAAAGAACTTAATGCAACTTTGTTGTTAGTTATAGATGATGTTCAAGAAGGATTGGAGAGTGTAGCTCATAACAGGCATATGATTGATGCTTGGTTTTTTGACGGCTTTGATCCTAGAAAAAACAATGAAATGTGGACAGCTAATGTTTTTATGCAAGTTGGTTTATTAAGCCATAAAGAAACTTCCTTTGGGACATATACCGCCTCCGGAGTTGTAAAAAGAAGTCTTTTAGATTCTGGTTTTCATGTTAAGAAGGTAAAAGGGTTTAATAAAAAAAGACATATGCTTATAGGAACCTACACAAGCGGGAGTAGGCCCCACTCTTCACCATGTAATGTTGCAGTTATAGGGTCTGGGTTGGCAGCATCAATACTTTCAAAAAATTTGGCTGATGGTGGTTGCAAGGTGCATGTTTATGAAAAAAATTCTGATATTGCGTCGGAAACATCAAGTAACCCATGGGCTGCAATGTACCCAAAACTTGCACTTGGAGATGACCCAAGATCTTTTTTTCTTATTCAATCTTATTTTTTTGCACTTAATTTTTACATAAATAACTTTAAAAGTTTTATTAATAGCGGCATCCTATTTCTTTCAAATTCTGAACATAGAAGAGATTGGCTTAATAGACTGATGAAAGTTAATAGAACAGATGTGTTTGAGCAAGTAGATAAAAATGAAATTGACTCAAAACATGGTATTTGTCAGCCATATGATGGAGTCCTTTGTAAATTTGGTGGGGCTATTTCTCCAAAAAAAGTATCTACAGAATGCTTAAACCACAAAAATATAACTATATTTACTAACTCAAAGTTTGAAAGCTATTCTATTGATAATGACAAGGTTCATCTAAATATTAATAACAATGAAATCAATGAAACTTATAACTATTTAGTAATATGCTCTGGAGTAGGCATTCAAAGCCAAGTTGATAAAGTTAAAACAATGAAGGGAGCTATTATTGGCATTAGTAGTCCTCAATTAAGAGGCATTCAGCAGCCTTTAAACCATTCTGGCTACATACTACCGCCTAAAGATGAGATTAATTGGATGGGGTCGTCATACGAAAAGGGTTCAGAGAAGCTAAGTGATGATTTTTTGAAAGATGAAATATTGCAAAAATCTAAAAAAGCTATTCCATTTAAAGAAACAAATGTGAAGAAATTCTGGTCAGGCACAAGAATTACCTCTCCAGATAGACTTCCTGTTGCTGGTAAATTAAATGATGAAAATGTTTATTGCATTGGAGCCCTAGCATCAAGAGGATTGAGCTTTGCTCCGTTGTTAGGTGACTATGTAGCGTGTAAGATTCTTGGGTTATTTAATCCCCTGAGTAAGAATCTACAGGAGGCTCTTGACCCATTAAGGTTTAAAAACTAAGCATTATCTCATCTACTAAGGCATTGGAACCATCATCCTTGGTAGGTGATTTTTTAGAGCCTTTTCTCCAGTCACCATAAACAGTCCATAAAGTTGATTCAGTATTTATATCTTTAAGGTTAATTCTTAAGGCAAATTTTGAAATTGTTTTAATATCATCTCTATAATACCTATCCCATCCATATCTAGCATAGTAATTACTAAAATTGTCGCTTTCAATTTCGTCTTTTGAAGTTATATTTATTTCAAATACAAGATTTGAGTCTTGGTTGAAAGTCAGCCCTCTTTCTAATAAAGCATTTTTTAGATCATCGCGAAATCTTTCTAAGGCAATGGGGTTTATATCCGAGCTTAGGTTTACTTCATTTATATTTATGTAAAAATCGCTATAATTGTCAAGATTGAAAGTATCAACTTTATCGACCTCAACAAAAGATTGGGGATTAATGCTACAGCTAGTTGTTAAAAAGAAAGCTAAGAATAAAGTTAATTTTTTCATGTAATTTTTTTTATTAATTTTTATAAGTTTATTATGTTTAATTTACAAGATCAAAAATATATTCCTTTACTTGATATAAATGCAAAAGTATTCGAAGAAACTCAATTTGGGTGTCAGCATATTCATCTAGGCTCTGAATCTAGTGAAAAAGTATTTATGGTTGCTTTTAGAACAGTACCAGAGAACTCTAAAGGTGTTGCTCATATTCTTGAGCATACTGCGTTATGTGGTTCTAAAAAGTACCCGGTAAGGGATCCTTTTTTTATGATGATTAGAAGATCTCTAAATACTTTTATGAATGCTTTTACATCGAGTGATTGGACTGCATACCCATTTGCAACATTAAATAAAAAGGATTTTGATAACCTTTTGTCTGTATATTTAGACGCATCATTTTTTCCAAATTTAGATTATTTAGATTTTGCACAAGAAGGCCATAGGGTTGAGTTTAAGGATCCTGAGGATATATCGAGTGAAATTGAGATTAAGGGTGTTGTTTATAATGAAATGAAGGGTGCTATGAGCTCTGTAACTAGCCAATTGTGGCATGGAATGTCTAAACATCTATACCCAACATCAACATACAAATTTAATAGCGGCGGCAACCCAGAAGACATATTAAATTTAACCCATGAGGAGTTAGTTGATTTTCATAAGTCCCACTACCACCCTTCAAATGCTATTTTTTTAACAGCAGGAGATGTTGAGCCACAGGAGATACAGGAATATATAACATCTAATGTACTTTCAAAATTTGAACCTCTTAATAGGAAGATTTTTGTTTCTAATGAAGCAAGGTTGAGCCACCCAATTGAGGCAACTGAGTTGTATAACCCTCAACCTGGAGATGAAGAAAATCACCACGTTGTTATGTCATGGTTACTAGGTGAAAGCCATAATGCTGAAGAGCTCCTAGGAACATATCTAATGTCTAGCGTGTTATTAGATAATTCAGCCTCTCCACTGAGAAAGGCTCTAGAAAGCACGCCCTTGGGTAAATCTTTATCCCCATTAACTGGGTTAGATTCTGACCAAAAAGAATTAGTTTTTGCTGCCGGTCTTGAAGGCACCATTAAGGGTGATGAAAAAAAAATACAAGACCTTATTCTTGAGTGCTTAAGAAAGCTAATAGAAGATGGTGTTGATAGGGAGCTTATAGATTCATCAATACACCAGTTAGAGATATCGCAACGTGAAATTGGAGGTAGCGGAATGCCGTTTGGCCTTCAGCTAATGCTTTCATGTCTTCCTGCTTGCATTCATAGAGATGACCCATTAAATATACTAGATTTAGACTCTAGCTTTGAAAGATTAAAAGAAAATCTCAACAAGAAAGGCTATATAGAAAGCTTTATTCAACAAAAACTGTTAGACAACCCACATAGATTAAGATTCACCCTTGCTCCAGATACCGATTTCAATAAAAAAAATGAAGAGAAGATTCAAAAGAGCCTAGCGGAAAAAGTTAAAAATTTTTCAACAAATGATAAAAATAAAATTATTGAATTATCAAAAAAACTTAAAGAAAGACAGGAGTCAGTAGATAACCCAGAACTGCTGCCAAAAGTAGGAATTTCGGACATACCTTCCCAAAGAAAATACCTAAAACCAGATAGTGCCTCTAACCTGAATAAAAATAACTATATTTATAAAACTGGTACAAATGGAATTGTCTATCATTCATTAATATATCCAATTCAAGGTCTTGAAGATCATGAAATTGATCTGCTAAATATGTATGCGAATATATTGACTGACATTGGAATTGCAAATCGTTCGTATGAAGATGTTCAAAAATATCAATCTTCAATATCTGGAGGTATAAGCGCTTCGATAGTTTTACTGCCTTCATCTAATAAAGATAAGAATAGAGTTGGACTGAAAATAGCTGGTAAGTCTCTCGAGAAAAACTCCATGTTGATGCAAGAGCTTATGAAAGATACTGTTTTAAATGCAAGCTTTGTTGAAAAAAAGAGAATTAAAGAGTTGCTAGAATTTACTGCCTCGGCAAATGACAAGGGAATTGTCCAAAATGGCCATCTTTTAGCTATGAGCAGTGCCGCATCGCAAATTAATAGATCTTCTTCAACATTGGAGAGAATGTCAGGAACTAAATCAATTTCATTTATAAGCACTTTGGCAAAAGAAATAAATGAAGAAGCAAATTTAGATGCATTTATTGAAATGCTTAGGTCTATTCACAAAAAAGTTTGTAATGATCCCTCAATATCATTCACAGCTAGCTCTCTGGAAGCGCAAAAAGTTAAATTAGATCTATCAACATTTCCATTGAAGTCCTGGAAGGCTTTTGATTTGACTAAACCACAGCATAAAGAGATTGCTTGGATGACTGGATCACAGGTTTGTTTTTGTGCAGAAGCCTTCCCTACTGTTAATTGGGAGCACGAAGATGCTGCTGCACTAATGATTTTAGGAACAGTTCTTAGAAATGGTTATTTACATTCTGCTATAAGAGAGAAAGGCGGAGCCTATGGTGCTGGAGCCTCTCAAGACTCTAATAATGGTGTTTTTAAATTTTATTCTTACAGAGACCCTAAATGCAAAGAAACATTTAGCGAATTTCAGAAGGCAAGAATATGGTCAATTGATCAAATCACAGAAGCACAATTAGAAGAGGGAATTATGGGCGTTGTTTCTTCGATTGATAAACCACTTTCTCCTAGCGGTGAAGCAGGCACCGATTATGCAAGCCGACTTGACAATAAAAGCCCAGAGTCTAGATTAGCTCTCAGAAAAAGTGTTATAAATTGTACACTTGAAGATCTTTCACGCGTTTCAAAATTATATCTGTCTGGGAATGGGTCTAAGGCAGTAATAGGTGGAGATTCATTTAAAGATGAATTTGTAGATCAAGGGTTTACATTAAAAGATATTTAGCCAAAAAATAAGAAGCGCTTCTTTTTAAGACTTTCTGAGCACTTCCAGTATTGCGCTTCATATCTCCCTGATCTTAGTTGAACTCGATCAGCTACTTTTATCAACCATTGTTTTTTTCTATAAGTTCTTTTTTTGAAGCCTCCATAACCCTCATGATAAGCAAGGTAGAAAGACCTAGCATCTTTCTTATCAAAGCCTTGATAATAACCTTTAGAAGCATACCATCCTATAAAATCTGCAGAGTCTTTAAAGCTGTTCCTGCTTGCTCTTGAGTTTCCAGTTTCATCTTTATAATCATCCCATGTATTTGTTAGTGCCTGTGAATAACCTTTAGCAGATGAAGGCCTTTTCCATGGAATTAAGCCAAGAAGCTTCTCTCTCTCAGGTTTAGCATTAGAATCAAAACTTGATTCTTGAAAGACAACTGCCATAAGAACATGAGGGGGGATCTTCCATCGCTTTTGAGATTGTATTGCAGCCTTGTACCAGCTTCTTTTTTCTTCAAAAATAAGGCAAATGTTATCAGGATTTTCTGGAGGTGTTGCTGCACATGAAGATGTGACAATAAACACAAACAGTACTTTAAATATATTTTGTTGGATCATTTAAAAAATTTGTATAGTTGTCTTCATCTATTATATTTATACCTAAGTCACTTGCTTTTTTCAACTTAGACCCAGCGTTTTCACCAGCTATAACTATAGTGGTTTTCTTTGAAACACTGGAGCTAACTTTTGCCCCAAGATTTATTAGATTTTCTTTTAGCTCATCCCTTGAGTACTTTGCAAGTTTCCCAGTTAGAACAATCATAATCCCTTTAAGTGGAGTCTCTTTCTCGGATAGCTGCTTGACCTCATTAACAGAAAGCTCTGGAAGTAGCTTTGAAAGTAAAGAAGTTGTATGCAAGTCTTGAAAATAGTTGATAATATTTGCGGCAACTTTGGAACCAATATCGTCTAATTCAACCAGATCTTTAAATGATGCATTTTGTACTTTATCAAAATTTAAATATGCATTTGCAAGATTTCTAGATGTTGCCTCTCCAACCTCAGGTATGCCAAGAGAATAAATAAGCCTAGATAGATCTACAGACCTAGACTTTTCTATTGATGCAAGAAGGTTATTAATAGATTTTTTTCCAAAGCCATCTAACTGCTCAAGCTTTTCTTTGTGATTTAAAAGTTTAAAAATGTCTGATTGGTCTTGGATAAAGTCAAGGTTTACAAGCGTGGTAATTATTTCTTGCCCTAATCCCTCTATATCAAAAGCCTTTCTTGAAACAAAATGAGTGAGACTTCCTTTTAAAATCTCTGGGCATGTTAAATTTGATGAGCATTTAATAAATGCAGCTTTATTTATAATCTCTTTTAACTCAAACCTTTCAGTATCTGATTCGATATAATAATTAGCCTCTATCTTACTTCCAAATGTTTTTACCTTTAATTGCTTTTTATGGTCATAAACACTCCAATCAGAGGCATTTTCCTGTATTACATCCGAGCCACATGAGGGGCAATTTGATGGAATTTTAACCTTTAAAGAATTTTTTTCTCTTTCCAAACTATTAACTCTTACAATCTGTGGAATTACATCCCCTGCTCTTCTAATAATGACTTGATCGCCAACCCTTGGATCTAATCTTTCAAGCTCGTCTATATTATGAAGAGTGCAGTTGCTTACAACCACTCCTCCAACTTTAACCGGTTTGAGCCTAGCCACTGGAGTAAGAACACCAGTTCTTCCTATTTGAAAATTAATACTTTCAATCAGGGTTAAAGCCTCTTCAGCCGGAAATTTGTGGGCAATAGCCCATCTAGGTGAACGAGAAATAAAGCCGATTCTTTCTTGAAGCTTAAAGTCATCGATTTTATACACAACACCATCTATATCAAAAGGTATTTTTTCTCTAGTTTTTAGAATATTCTCATAATACTCAATGCAGGAGTTCATATTATTTACTAATTTGTTCAAGTTATTTGTTGGCATACCTAACTTAGATATTTTTTTAAAAAAATCACTTAAGCTTTTAACTTCAAAGCCTTCACATTCTCCGAAGCCATGAGTAATGAATGAGAGTGGGCGTTTTGCAGTAATTGCTGGATCTAGCTGTCTTAATGACCCAGCTGCGGCATTACGCGGATTTGCAAAAACTTTTTCATTATTTTGTAAAGCACTAGCATTTAAAAAAGTAAAATCTTTTTTTGAAATATAGACCTCTCCTCTTACCTCAAGGTATCTTGGAATATTTATAGTTGATGAGGGTAGAAGTTTTTGTGGTATGGATTTTATAGTTTTTATATTCGATGTAACATCTTCTCCTACAGAACCATCACCTCTAGTAATGCCTTTTACCAACAAACCATTTTCATATATCAATGAAACAGCTGCGCCATCCATCTTAGGTTCGCATAGAATATCAAATCTCTCTATATCAACTATTCTTTTTTGAACTCTTATAAAAAAATCCTTAAGCTCGTCTGGTGAAAAAACATTTGCAAGAGATAGCATTTGTTTCTTGTGTGCATATGAAGCAAAACTACTTTCTGGGGTTATGCCCACTCTTTGCGTGGGCGAGTCTTGAGAGATAAGCTTCGGGTGATTTCTTTCAAATTTTATAAGCTGCTGAAAAATATTGTCGTATTCAGAATCAGGGATTTCTGGATCGTCCTGAACATAGTAATTGTAATCATGCTTTCTTATTAAGTTTTTAAGATTTTCGTACTCTTCAGAATTCAAAATTATTCCTGACTAAAAGAGCTTAGCTGTTTAAGCCTCATTATCTCTTGAGCCTTAGATTCAATATGAGATATCATTTGTTTTGTTATTGGGGCCCTTTCATCATCACAAATACTGGCATGAAACTTTTCGGAAAAACTATATGCAAAATTTAACATTTCTCTAAATGTTTGAAGTGGATCTTCTGCATTTTTCAAGTTAGTGGCTATAACAATAGCAAAAGTATTACAGCTTTCTTCAAATGTTCCAGGGGCCAAAGCATTTGCAACTCTGAATAATTCCCTGCCTTTGAAATCCTTGAGAACAAAAAAGCCATGCTTAAGATGAGCATTACAGTTAGACATAAATCCAAAAAGCTGATCAATATCAAAATGTGATTTATCAATAGATATAAGGTTTAAAATTGCTAACTCTTGATCATCCTCTGCAACATTGCTTTTGGTAATATTTTGATCAAAGTCAAATGAACTTTGTGACTTTAATTCCATATTAACATTATCAAATTCTTCATTTGATTCAAAGTCATCAAGTAGAGGCTCTATTTTTACTTTCAGATCTCCATTTGATGATATTTTTTTGATAACAAAAAAAACTATTATCAAGAAAATTAATACTGATAAGCCGATTAGGTATATTTCAATATTATTATGCATTTTAGGTCTCTACAAATTCAAGTGCTTGGTTCATATCAACAGAAACAAGCCTAGATACTCCTGGTTCTTGCATGGTGACGCCCATCAGATGATCACTTTTTTCCATAGAGACTTTATTATGTGTGATAAATATAAACTGAACATCTTTGGACATCTCTTCAACCATATTGATAAACCTCATTGTATTAAGATCATCTAATGGGGCATCAACCTCGTCTAACATACAAAATGGTGCAGGGTTTAGTTCAAAAATTGAAAAAACCAAAGATAGAGCTGTTAAAGCTTTTTCACCACCAGATAACTGAGATATGGATGAATTCTTTTTCCCAGGGGGTCTTGCCATTAGAACAACACCTGCATTTAAAGGGTCGTCATCCGTTAATGTGAGTTCAGCAAAGCCGCCACCAAATAATTTTGGAAAAACTTCTTTAATTCTTGTATTTACAGCGTCAAAACTATTTTTAAACATTGATTTTGTTTCATTATCAATTGTTTTGATAGCCGAAGATAATTTTTCTAATGCACTTGTAAGGTCTTCATATTGAATATCAAGCTCTTCTTTTCTTTTTGACTCTGATGAAATTTCATCTGGCGCAGCTAGGTTGATTGCTCCAAGCCTAATAATTTTTGATTGAATACTGGCTAAATTATCTTGCAATGATGAGACATCCATATCCGCATACTTATCATAATCAATATCATCAACTTTCATTCCTGATTTTTTAATCTGATCATTAGCATTGTCTAAGTTAATTTCATATGTCTTTAGCTCTAGCCTAGTATCAGTGATTTTTTCTGTTATTTTTTTAACATCAACAAGTGCGAGTTGTTTTTTTCCTTCTAGCTCCCTAAGACTATCATTAAAATGAGATTGTTTTTGACGAATATTAAGTAAGATTGATTCTGATTCAGAGCTTTTTTGAACAAGCTCAGACATTAGCTTTTCAATTGAAATTTTTTCTGAATAAGCCGACTCTATAAGACCTTCAAGCTCAGTTTGTCTCTGCTTATACTCTTCTGGTGATGCAAAATTAAGATTGCCTAATTTTGAGATATTTTTTTGAACCTCATCAAGAGAGTTTTCAAGCAGATCTAAGTCCATTCCTTCATACTTGCTTGCATTTAGATTAGAAATGCTTATATCGGCCCTAGAGAGTGCGCTAGAGGAATTTTCTAAATTAATCTCATATGTTCTTAGATCTAACTTATGCTTGTTAATTTCTGAATCTATTGTCCTTAGATCAAATGCCGCTTTTGATTTAGTGGATTCAATAGCTTTGATCTTATTATCAAAATCAAATTTGTTATTTTTTAGCGTTTCTAACTTTGAGTTAATATTTGATTTATTAGATTCTTGTCTAAGAAGTTCATTTTCTGCATTATCTATTTCTGCAAGTGTATTTTTTAAAAGAATCTCTAGTTCTGTTTGTCTTTTTAAAAATTGATCAGTTAATGATTTTGATTGTGCGGTTGCTATTTGAAGTATGTCTTTTAATAAGCTTTTTAATTCAAATGCTTTTTCTTTTAGGCCACCCTTACTGATATTGAGTTCTTCTAGTGCACCAATTATGCTATCTAGTACATGCATAGCTTTTTCTTTAGGGCTAAGATTATCTAGATTTTTTTCCTTCTCTAGAGCATCTGCATAATTATTTTTTGCCTCGTCTAAATTTGATTTAGCTTTTGACTGAATAGATTTATTTCTATCAATACTATCTTTTAAATTTTTTATAGTTGCATTGACTTCATATGAATTTTTTTGTGAGGTCTCTAAATCCTCTAGGAGACTTATATTGTCAGTATTTATAAGATTGATTTTACTTTGTAATTCCTCAACTTCTTTGAGCTTGCTTGCACCGCTATCTTGAAGTGGTTTAATTTGAAGTGTAATTTTTTCTATATTTTTCGAAGCATCAAGAGCCTTTATAATTGATATATTTAGCTTTAACTCCTTTTCTTTAGGGCTAAGATCTTTAAATGCTGCCTCTTTTTTTGTGGCCTCTTCATACCCAGTTATCGCTCTCTGCAAGTTTGTTTTATTATTGATCTCATCTCTATTAAGATTTTTTAAGTTAGCTTCATATTTTGCAATCTCAGCCCCAATTGAATAAAAATTCTTTTGAGCATTCTCGTAAGAGGTTATGACAGACTCATTCTGCGTTCTATATTCATCTATTTGTGATTGTTTTGTTTCTGCTTCAGCTTCTTTAATTAATAGGTCTCTTTTAAATCCATCCAATTGCTTTTGCAGAGTGTCTCTACTATCTTTTGCTTGCAGTGATAATAAGATGGCTGTATCGAATTTATTAGTTGATTCCTCTTGTTTAAGCGCGTTGTATCTTTCTGCTGCATTTGCTTGATTTTCGAGTCTTTTTATCAACCTTGCAATTTCATCTCTTATATCATTAACTCTTGATAAGTTTTCTTTTGTTTTCTTTATTCTTGACTCAGTTTCACGCCTTCTTTCTCTATATTTTGATACACCTGCAGCCTCTTCTATATGTGTTCTTAACTCTTCTGGTTTGGCGCTGACTAGCTTGCTTACCATGCCTTGCTCTATGATTGCATAAGAGCTTGGCCCAAGACCAGTTCCAAGGAATATATCTTGAACATCTTTTCTTCTACACTTTGTGTTATTTATAAAATAAGTGGACTGCGCATCTCGGGTCATGACTCTTTTTATAGATATCTCATTGAAAGACGCATATTCACCCCCAATTTTACCGCTAGCATTATCGAATAAGAGTTCTATACTGCACTGTCCTGAGGGCTTTCTAGAATCTGTGCCGTTAAAAATAACGTCAACCATAGATTCCCCACGAAGATTTTTTGCAGACAGCTCTCCGAGCACCCACCTAACAGCATCTATAACATTAGACTTACCGCAACCGTTTGGACCAACAACACCAACTAAGTTCGTAGGAAACCCAATTTTTGTAGGGTCTACGAAACTCTTAAAACCCGCTAGTTTTATGTGTTTAAGCTGCATTTTTTTTAGTTGTTAACAACTACTTATATTAAACTATTGTTCTGCCTTAGACCATTCATTTGAGCTAATTTTATAAGTATTTACTGGTGAGTTTGGATCAAAAATGAACAGAGAATTAAACTGATAAATTTCACCAATATCTAAACAGCTTAGCTCTATAAAAATTTCTAAAGATTCATTATTAAGAAGTGCAGAAGCAATATCAAAACCGGGTATAAGTGAATTCTTATTAGATAATGAATATTCGTTGGTATCAATAAAGGAGCCTTCTGCAATAGGAACTCCTGGGCCATCGACTATATCCAACCTTACCTTTGAAGAGTTTTTGTTAGCACAATTTATCGGCAGAGTTGATGATATATCTAAGCGCGCACTAGAAAAGAGCGGGAATCTTGCATCTCTTAGCTGTGTATACATAGAATAAAAAATAACTTTTTCTCTTGGCTCGCTATAAATATCTTCAGCAATAGATATAAGACTTTCTGCTGAATTAAAATGATTCAATGATATTGCATTTAAAAGATAGGATTGAACCCAGTTTTTTGTGAGCTTATTATTGGGATATTGAAATAGCTCTTGGTAGAGGCTCTTTTCTATAGGTATATCAAGGGCTATTTTTTGAATTATTTTCTGATTCACTGTTTTTAGTGAATATGAGCTAGAAGTATAAAAACTTCCAGTGAATATGAATAAGCAAGATAAAAGATAGAAAAATGAAAAACCAAGAACAAGGCCCTTATTTTTTGTTTTTTGTGCAAGGAGGTATGCTCCAAAAGGCAAAAATCCAAAAATAGTTAAAAATACATATATAGCCATTATGATTTTTTTCTAAAAAAGAAAAATACTAAACAAATTAAAAGGAAAACGAATGGTGAATACCATAATGCATAAGTGTTGGGCTCTCTTGGAGTATCGTATAAAGTTTCTTTTCCAAACCTATCAGAAATGAAGTTTTTAATATCTTCATCAGACTGGCCATCTTCAATCATTTCTGCAATTACTTTTTTTAAGTCTTCAGAAACTGGAGCATTCGAACTAGCCAATGATCCACTAGTGCATTTCGGACACCTAATTTCTTTAATTAAGCTAAAAAACCTTTTCTCATCCTCATTATTATTAAATTCATAGTAGGGCTCGGCAAATAGAGAGAAAGATATAAAGAACAAAAATAAAAATCTATTTAGCATCTGCAAGACCTTCCCCTTTGATTAATGGCATAAAGACATCACCCCAGATCATCTTATTTATCTCACCTCTATAATGAGCAACAACCATTTGATCACGAACTAAAAATGTCTCTGGAGCTCCAGTAACCCCCATATCTAAAGCAAGACTCCCTTTAAAGTCATGCAAGACAGTCTCATAAGGGTTGCCATATTTCACAAGCCATTCAATGGCATCATCTCTGTCATCTTTATAATTCAATCCAACTATTCGTATATTACTGTCATCAAGTTGAGTTAAAAAACCATGCTCTATCCTGCATGTAATACACCAACTTGCCCATATATTAATTAAATAAGTACCTTTAAGTGCATTATTAGAAATAAGACTCTCATCATAAAGATTCTCAAGTTCAAAGCTGGGTAAGTTAAAATTTTTATAGTCTGCGCCTGGGTAAGAATTGTCTTTTGAAAGATAGAGATAAAAAAAAGAAAAGATTATAAAAGGTATTACAAGAATAGAGGTTTTTAAAAGAAGTTTCATGCCTTTGTCCTAATTATATTTTTTATAATTACTAACCCTGATAAAGCCATCATTGCCGCTGAGAGCCATATAAATCTTATAAAATAATTAAGCTGAACATTGACAACCCATTGGCCATTATCTAGTTGCTCTCCTATAGTTAAATAAATATCTTTAAAGGGCATTATTTTTATTGCTGTCTCAGAAGTAATTTGCCCTCTAGCAAAATATTTTCTTTTTTCAGGCGAAAGAAAAAATGATTTACCTTCTGAATTAATTGAGAAAGTGGCTCTTATAGAATCATGATTTGAATTATTTAATAACTCTAATTCACTAAACCGAACTGTTATATTTTGAAACGATCTTGTTTCATTAGGCTTCATATTGAAAACTTTTTCACTACTTAATATTGAATTCGCCGATATTGATAAAATAAGCAAACCGAGTCCAGTATGAGCAAGAACGCTTGGTATATTGGTGTATTTTTTATGAAGAAAATTGCTAATTACTAGTATTGAGTACCTAAAAATTATAACTAGCCCCATAAAGAAAGAAAGCATGATAATAAAAGGCATTTCTCCTATAAAATAACCAATTGCGACTAGGCCAACTAAACTGATGGCAAGTGAAACATACAACATGCTAAAGCTTCCCTTAATATCAATAGTTCTCCCCCACTTTGAATCTATTGATACTACCAACATAACTGTTGCCAGAATAGTTATAGGTGCATAGATAGCGTTGTAAAAAGGAGCTCCAACACTAATTTTTTGGCTATAAAGTAATTCATATATAAGCGGATATGTAATTCCCATCATTGTAGAAAAAATAAGGACACCAAAAAATATATTATTTAAAGAGATAAAAGATTCTTTAGAGAGAGATTTAATGTTTTTAGATGAATCAAACATGCTAAACCTTGAGATAAACAAGCCTAAAGATACAAATAGTATTATTGCTATAAAGGCTAATAAATACATTCCTCTTTGTGGGTCATTTGCAAAAGAATGAATGCTATCTATTATTCCTGATCTCACTATAAAAGCGCCAAATAAACTTAGAGAAAATACAATTATTGAAAGAAGTAAATTCCATATTCTAAGAACATTTGACTTCGAGGCCACACTCAAAGAATGTATAAAGGCAGTTGCAGCAAGCCATGGCATCAATGCTACATTTTCTACCGGATCCCAAAACCAATAACCGCCCCAGCCTAGCTCATAATAAGCCCACCAAGAACCCAAAGAAATACCTATCGTTAGAAAAACCCATGCCATAACCGACCATGACTTTACTTTTTTTTCCCAATTCAATGATTTATTACCATTTATCAAAAAGGCTAAACTATATGCAAATGGAATAACAAAACCAACGTAACCAAGATATAAAGTGGGCGGGTGAATTGCGAGAGCTGGGTCTTGTAAAACAGGATTGATATCAGCTCCATTTTCTGGAGCAAAAGGCAGCACTATCTCGAAAGGGTTTGAGGTAACTAAGAGAAATAGCTGGAATCCAACTATAATAATAGAAATAATGCCTATGCTTAGATTTTTAACATTTAAATTGTTATCGTTATATAAGTTAAAAACAAAGCCCCATAAACTTAAAAAAACAATCCATAAAAACATTGAGCCTTCATGAGCACTCCAAATAGAGGTAACTTTGTAGAAGTTAGGAAGCAACGAATTCGAGTGCTGAGCAATATAGCTAACCGAAAAATTATCTGTTAAGGCTAAATACACATAAAGCAGGAAAGATATTAAAAAGAGGAAGAATGCATGAGAGTAAGATCTCTTTATAAGTAATGTTGAATGAGCTGCAGACCTATCTAAAACAAGCACTAAAGAAAAAGTGAGCATAAAAATTGCAGTCGATAGAATAGATAAATAGTGTGATATGTCAGCAATCATTTGTCTTGCAATGCCGGAGGCATATAATTTTCATCATGCTTTGCTAAAACCTTTTCAGCATCAACCTCACCATTATTTAGATATCCTAAAACAACGACACCGCTGCCCTCTTTAAAAAGATCTGGAACTATTCCGATATAAGAAACGTCTACTGTTTTGTTATAATCTGTAATTGTAAAATTAATAGTCGAGTTGTCTCTCTTGACCGAGCCCTTTTGCACCATACCACCAACTTTAACTCTTCTGTTGCTGGGTATTTCTTCTGTTAATAGCTCAGATGGAGTAAAAAAGTAATCAAGATTAGAATTTAAGGCATATAAAACCATTAATACACCTGCACCTGAAAGTGCTGACAGGAGTAGAACATTAATGAGCCTCTTTTTTCTATGACTCTTCATTTAATCCTTTTTTTATATTTTTTTATTAATAAATTAAAAATAAAAAATGATGTTGAAAGAGCAATAAAAAATAAAGCAAAAACTATCCATACATAAATACCATGACCATCCATATTCATGGCATCTGAAAATGAACTAAAAGCAAATTTAGACATAATCTTTTACCCAATTTTTATTCTTTTCTCTTATATAAATTTGAACCTTAGATGAGAGTATTACAATACAGGCCACCAAGCCCGCAAACCCAATCATAGCCATGAATAATGGATATAGCATAGAAGGATCAATAGACGGTTTGTCTGAAATGGTGATAGAAGCAGGTTGATGAAGAGAGCTCCACCAATCAACAGATTTTTTGATAATAGGTATTTGAACAAAACCAATGATGGATAGGTAAGAAAAAAGCTTGTCAGCCTTGTCAAAGTTATTGAATGAATTATGAAGGGAGATCAAGCCTAAGTACATTATAAATAATATGAGCGTAGATGTGATTCTTGCATCCCATTCCCACCAAGTGCCCCAAGTAGGTATTCCCCATATAGAGCCTGAAGCCAAAGCTATAAAAGTTACCATTGCACCAACAGGAGCTATCGATCGAGCCAAATATGCTGCAAGCTTTACTCTCCATATTAAAAATACAGCACTTGATATGGCCATGGCTGCATAAAGAGATTGTGCAATAAAGGAGGCAGGAACATGAAAATATATAATCCTATATGAGTGACCCTGAACAAAATCTTTTGGAGTAAAAAAGAGCCCCCAAATAATTGCAAATACATAAATAGATAGTGATATATATAAAAGCCACGGATAAAGCCTATTCACTTGATAGAAATAAGTCTTCGGAGAAGCAAACTGATGTATAAACTTTTTTATCACAATAATTAAGATTTCTCTTAACAATTACTCCAAATGTGTTTTTATTATTCTAGAAATAATTGCAGGAAATGCGAATATTATAATCGATAAGATACCAAAAAGCAGAATCAAAAATTCAAAATAACTAATATTAAAGATAATTGCGGTATTAAGCTTACCTAATACAACCAATATCGGCAGCGTGAGAGGCAGTGTTATAAGAGTTCCAAGAACAGAGCCCTTCGTAAGACTTAAAGAATTTCCAAAACAAAATAATATTAAAAAAATATATGTTGCTATTAATAGAGCAGGGAAAAGCATTAGCGAGGATGCTAAATCATTATTAGCACCTATGTTGAAGAAAGCTCCTAACAAAGATATAGGAACACCGATAAATAGCCAATGCATAAATATTTTTAAGAAAACCCATTGTGACAATGATTTTTCTGAAATAAAAAATAGCTCAAGGGTCCCATCTTCATAGTCTTCAAGAAAAATATCTTCTGTTGCAAGCATCATAACAAGCAAAATGGATATAAAAAGGACAGGATAGAATGCATCTGAGAGATTGTTGCTAGTTAATTCAACTGTAAGAGGAAAAGCTACCATTATCAAAATAAAAATAAGGATTGGCCCTAACCAGGCTCTTGTTTTTTTAACAAGCTTGAGAGCCTCATTTTTTAATATCAATAATAATTCCATCAATCTAGCACAATATTTTTAGAGCTAATACCAGTAGGTATATGGGATGTATATACAAGGCCTGCTCCGGTATTAAGTTTTTTTTCTAGAAATTTACAAAGCAGATCATGCGAGGTTGAGTCAAGACCCACAAAAGGCTCATCAAGCAATATTAGGTCTGCGCTAGTTAGAAATATTCTAAGAAGAGCTACTTTTTTTTGTTGTCCAAACGATAAATTAGCAACAATTACATCTAGTTTTTCTGAAAGGTCTAATGATAAAAGAAAGGGCTTAAGACTTTCATGTTGTGATAAACCTAGTAAAGAAATATTATCTCTAACACTTAGATATGTTTTAAGGGCATTTTTATGGCCTAAATATGAGAATGCCAAACCATTTTTCTTAGAAACTTTTCCTTTTGAAGGAGGGGTTATGCCGCATAAAATTCTTATTAAAGTAGATTTACCTGAGCCGTTGGAGCCTTGAATATGAAGGGCCTCTCCGGCTTTAAGGCTAAATGAAAAATTTGTAAATAGCTTAACTTCATTGATTTTATAAGCTAAATTGTCTGCCTCTATTAGATATGAGTTCTCCATTAACTAATTTTAAGGTTTTTTGTTCTTATTGAAAGAGGTTGAAGTGGTTTTTGAGGGTCTAAGCGCGATTGCAGTCTTTTAGAGATCTCTGCAAATGGAGAACTGCCAACCTCACCTATTCCACCAATAGAAAAATACAGTCTCTTACTAAAGTATAGACCTTGCTCAAGAGAAGGCACCCCGCTTATAAATGTAGTTATTTTTCCCAAATTTTGAGCAAGATTTTTACGTTTGCTATTGTACTTAAACCAACCCCAAGCAGAAACATTGACTAAAGATATTTTCTTGAGAGTGTCTCTACTATCTGAATTTGGGATGGAGGACGGAGGAAGCAATACTATCAAGCTTCCATGAGACTGAGTAATAACTGAGTCTAATGTTTTTTCAATACTCTTATCATAGTTTAAATGAACACATTGTTCGTGAGCGTCTGTTTTAAAATATTTTACTTTTGATAGGCGAGCTTTTGAGCCAAGAATAATATATGTTACTAATTCTTGGCTCAAAATAATTAAATTTGCTCTAATGATTGATTAATATCATCAATAATATCATCTATGTGCTCTATTCCAATAGATAGCCTAACAAAGCCAGGTGTAACCCCTGCTGCTAACTGCTCTTCTGGAGAAAGCTGACTATGTGTAGTGCTGGCTGGATGTATGGCGAGTGACTTAGAGTCACCAATGTTAGCAACATGGTATAACAGCTCTAGGGAGTCAATGAACTTTTTGCCAGACTCTACCCCACCCTTCAACTCAACACCCATAAGAGCACCATTACCGCCTTTAAGGTATTTTTCAGCTCTTTCTTTTGCAGTACCAGATTGTACTGAAGGATATATTACCTTTTCTACAGCTGGGTGAGATGATAAAAATTGAGCAACTTTTTCTGCATTTATAGAATGCTCCCTGATTCTTAGTGAAAGTGTTTCAAGGCCCTGTATAAACATAAAAGCATTAAATGGGCTCATGGCTGCTCCCATATCTCTTAGCAAGGTAACTCTTGCTTTTAAAAGATATGCAATTGGCCCAAGGGGTTTTACTGCCTCAACCCAAACTGCGCCTCCATATGAAGGATCCGGAGTATTTAAGGCAGGTTGTCGCTCTTGCCCTGCAGACTCCCAATCAAAATTACCACTATCTATAATTATTCCACCTATAGATGTTCCATGACCACCAATAAATTTAGTAGTTGAATGAATAACAATAGCTGCACCATGTTCTATAGGTTTGCAGATTATTGGAGCTGCAGTATTATCTACAATTAATGGAATTCCCAAGGGCCTTCCAAGGTCTGCAACCTCTTGGATTGGAAATACTTCAAAACTTGGATTAGGTAAGATTTCACCATAATAGGCTCTTGTTTTATCATCTGTATGTTTCAAAAAATTATTAGGGTCAGATGGGTCAACAAACCTAACTTCGATACCCATGTCACTAAAGACATTTTTAAACTGGTTGTATGTGCCGCCGTATAAATGCGAGGATGCAACAATATTATCACCATTCTTTGCAATATTTTGAATAGCGTAAGCTGATGCCGCTTGGCCAGAAGATACAGCAAGAGCCATAACACCGCCCTCTAATGCAGCTAATCTATTCTCAAGAACATCACATGTTGGATTCATAATCCTTGAGTAGATATTACCTAATTCTGAAAGCCCAAATAAATTTGCAGCATGTTCTGTGCTATCGAATTCATAGCTTGTTGTTTGATGAATTGGAACAGCTACGGAATTAGTATTCTCATCTTTTCTCCAGCCAGCATGTAAACCAATCGTTTCTGGGTTTTTGTATATTTTCGTCATGATATTTTTCCTAATAATAAAAGTTAATATTATCAGCATAAAAAAATAGGAATTTTTTTTAAGAATTCTTCTTTTTAGCTTATTTATTACACGCTAGCAAGCTGAATCAAAAAGCGTGGTAAAAAAAGATTATATAATCATTCTACAGGGATTTACAACAGGTTATCATCAAAGTATGGTAACTTAATCTAAGTTAATTTTATTCAATAAAGGGGTTAAAAATGGCGAAAAAATATAATAATTTTAGAGTAGGTGGTGCGCCTAAAACAGCTGGAAGTGATTACTCAGTATGGACAAATAGTTTGCTTGAAAGAGTTATTGCTAGTAGGACCATTATTGAGCCAGGAAAGTCTACAAAAGGCCATAAATTAATAGATTCAGATGTTGTTTATATTATTACTAACGGAAGAGGAACTATGGAAGTTATTGAGTATATGAATTCAACTGAAGGCCATGGTTCAGATCCTTCTTACGGGATTCAGCATGAAGATTCATATGATTTATCATCTGGCGATGTAGTGTTGGTTCAATCAGGAGATTATGCAAAAGTTATCAATGAATCAGAGCATGATCAATTAACGTATATGAGGATATTTGATAGAGGTGGCTGGAGAGACTAGAACCTCTTTAAAAATTCTTTGTGAAAGATAGGCTCGGTATTTTATTTTCCGGACTCTGTGTAGTTCACTGTATTTTATTTAGCTTTTTTCTTTGGGGTGGCGTTGGGTCTATTGGCTTTATTGCTGCCTCTGAGGAACTAATTCACCCTATACTCCTTTTGCTTGTTTTTTTTGTTGGTTTGATAAGCTTTCCTTCTGCATATATCAAACATAAACAAAAAGGACCACTATTGCTTGGCATTATTGGGACTACTGGATTATTTTTGGGGTTATTCACCCCAATACTATTTGAAATTTTACTTACCACTCTCTCTGGGACAGTACTGATAACCGCGCACCTTTGGAACTATAGACTTAATCGCTAATCACTATTTCTGCATAAACTGGCAAATGGTCTGAGACTCCATGCCCCGTTTTGGTATTAAAACCCTCTGGAATTGAATTTGTAGTATTGATATCTATTAATACTGTTTTAATTGAATCAGTATCAAAAGAAAGCCCTCTATTCCTTGAAATCATGATTTTATCAAGATATGACCATGATTTATCTCTCCAGTAATAATGTGAGCCAAGGCAATCATTGCAACCTTCATGATTAGATATCAACCATTCACTCTCTAAGTTATAAAAGGTTTGTTCTTTAGTCGCTTCATCTCTTGTTACATTGAAATCACCTAAGGCGATAAATGGATCATTATGCATTTTAGTCAGTGAGCTCAGTGATTTAAAGGAATCACTTCTCATGCCAACTGGATGATAGGGAGCAGGAAAATGAATGTTATAAAGCCTAAAGGTCGTATCATCTATTTGTATTTGAACTTCAAATATAGGCCTAGTATCTTTTGTTGCAAATTCAGGAGAGAATATAATTTTATGTAACGTCTTATTTTTTAATGGGTATTTAGATATATAGGCAGTATCAATTCCTCTATAGTCACTGCCCTCTATAAGAGAAAAGTCAACATAGCCATAAGGAGCTAATAGATTAAATAAGTCTGAAAGAACATTAATGTTTTCAACTTCCTGAAATGCAATAACATCAGGCCCATTAAGTCTCGCTGAAAGGATTACTTCTTTTATATTTGCTAATTTTTTATTCTTTGCGTCTTCAGTCCAATCAAAATATAGACATTCATTTCTCCATTTTTTAACTTTTACTTTATTGCATGCTTTAACATGTTCCTCAGATTGCTTTTGAGCAAGAGGAAGGTATGCCTTGTCATCTTTTCCCTCATCATCAAGTGTGTCAAATAAATTTTCTACGTTATATGTCATTATTGATAATGAAGAGGCAGCAGGAACTGCAAGGGTGATTGTAAAAAGGATTATCAGTAATTTTTGCATAATATATTAAACCAAGTCTTTAATCTTTAATTTTAATTCAAAGGATATTGTAAAGTCATTAGCGTGGTCATTCTTTAAATCTATTAAAGTTTTAAGCCTGCTCTTGGAAAAGTTTGTAGTTTGTCTCTTATTCATATCTATATGTCCTAAAACAGTCTCAAAAATAGCACATAGAGCATCTTCCTTATCATAAAGACCTCCTACGATATGTACTAGTTTGTTATTTACATTATATAAACTAAAGGCTGGTTGTATTGGATCACCAAGCCTAAATTCTTTTAAATATCTAATATTGTCTTCAAGGGTGAATGTAGAAAAGCCACTTTTAAAGTATGCATCAGAAAATCCCATTTCATTAAAATACATTGGTGTATAACCTAGATCAAAAGCTTGATAGTAATAAGCTACATTCATATGATCATTATGATCACACATGTCTTTTGTTACTGTAATTTGCTCTGCTTGATATGGAAAGTTGTTTTTCATAGGCTTTATTATAGACATAAAAAAAGCCCAGTAAACTGGGCTTTTTAATAAGTAGTTAGCTACTTAGAATGATGTACCAAAAGATACACCAAACATTCTAGGATCAGTATAAGTAGCAAACTGTGCTCCACCCTGCAATGCAGAAGAAGCAGCCCATGTTCCTACAAATTGATCATCAGCAATATTTTTAATAAATGCTTTCACATACCAGTCAGCGTTGTCCGGTGTGTAAGTAGCTGAAACATCCCAGTACTTAGTTTCAGGCATTTTAGCTCTGTCTTGATTAAAGACATTACCTTCTCTTTCGGCCTGATATCTATAAGCAAGTCTTACAGAAGTAACACCATTTTCACCAAGGAAGTCTTTATTAAGACCTAAACTGTATGATGATTCTGGAGACTGAGGTAGTGCATTACCGCTAATTGATACCTGCTGAGGTGGAACTGCACAAGCAACTCCTCCAAGCGGGTTAAACGGAGCTGCACATAAGTAACCAGCTGATTTAAAGATCGGCACTACGTTTCCAGCAGCATCTAAACCATAACCATACTGAACAGCACCTTGAGCATCTAAAGGTAAACCTTGAACACCTGCACCAAATGCAGTTGGACCACAAAGACCTGTAGCAGTAGCACAACCCACACCAGGAGTGAAAGCTGTTGGATCAACATCCAATAAAGCAACTATTCCAACTGGGTTTAAAGGATCAGGCATTGTTTGATCGCCAAGCTCACTTTCTACAAGCAACCATGAAACATCGATACTTGTTGTTTCGCTTAGGAAAGCAATCATATTACCTTCAAAACCTTTGATTTCAGCATCAACGTTATAGTTAACTGAACCAGCATTTTCTATATTAGAAATAAGCATGCCTTTAGTATCATTCATGAAGAAAGAAGCATTAAATAACATTGCTCCGTCCATTAAGATACTCTTAGTACCTATCTCAAATACTCCAGTTTCTTCTGAATCATACGGATCAGCCTCTGTACCAATAACTGGGTTATTACCACCGGCTTTAGTAGCAGTTGTATAACTTGCATAAACCATTTGATTGTCAGATAGGTCATGTTGAATAGCTAGTTTATAAGCAAAAGCATCATCAGCAATGACTTCTTGAGTTGGGAAGAACCCATACTCACCTGAATCTAATTGAGATTGCGGGTAATTAGGACAATCGAAGTCTGTTAAACAAGTCATAATTGAATCTTTAACAGTATCGTCATTAAACCTGTAACCAACAGTTAATTTTGTTACGTCTGAAAGATCAAAGTACAACTCTCCAAAGAAAGCTGTAGATTTTGTTCTTACGTGGTCGTCATTAATGTAACCATTAAGTTCAGTAGGTATGTGGTAAGGATTAATTCCTTGTGCATTCAATAAGAACCCTAAACAATTAGGATTTACAGTACTTGGGAGTCCTCCATTAACATTTGCAGGAATGCCAAGAGCATCGCCAGTTGGTGTTCCACCAAGTGCACAAGTATCACTTCCACCAAGACCACCAAGGATCAATGTTTGATAGAAAGGAATACCACCGTAAGCATCAAACTGACCACCATATACTAATGATGAATATGCATGATTACTAAAGTTACCTGTCATGTTCCAAGCTGCTGTTTGAACTTGGTACCTATTATGAGATCTATTGTCATAGCTATAGAAACCAGTAACAAAGTTAAAAGGCCCATCGTAATCAGATACGATTGTTACTTCAGCCTGAATACCATTGTCCTCAGCATTTGAAAATTCATATGTTCTTTCTGAATCAACCAATTCTGTGAAACCATAAACATCACCATTAAACGATCCACCAAAAGTTCCTGTCCATGAAATTGGAGGTAAGCCTAATCCAGCCCCACCTAGAACTCCTGGATAAGGTTTAGTTGAATGAGAGTAGTCATTATCATTCATATGGTAGTAATCTCTTGCTACATGAGATACTTTTGCATTTAAAAGCAATTCGCTTGTAAGCTCAGTTTCAAATTCTATTTGAGTAAACGTGTGTTCACTATCAAATTCTGGATTTCTTGTTAAGTAAGCTTTTCTAAAGTTATCTGGAACAATAGTTCCAGCATATTGATTAACATAAGCTGAGGCCTCTAAACCACCAACAACGTTAAATAATGCTGCTGTACTTCCTCTTGAATCTGCAGGCTGATTTGGACCGCCAACAGTTAAAGGGTTACAACCTAATAATGCATGGGTTTCACAAAATGGAGCTCCAATATTATTTCTATTATCGCTACCTTGTGACCAGTCATGAGTGAATTTTAAAGTTGAAGATTCACCAATATCAAAATCTATTGAAAGTCTTGCTCCCATTGCGTCTTTGTCATTAAAGTAAGAACCATCTCTTACGTTTTGGGTAAATCCATCTCTTTTTGATGAAGTTACAGCAAGTCTTGTTCTGATAGTATCAGAAATAGGCATGTTAATAACTGCAGTTAGCTCTTCAGTATTGTAATCGCCATATGTAATATCAACTTTCCCCTCGAATTCAGAAGTTGGTCTGGCACTAATAACATTAATTACACCATTTACAGCATTTCTTCCAAATAATGTACCCTGCGGCCCTTTAAGAACCTCAATACGCTCTACATCGTAGAAACCTAGATCATAAAAAGCACCTGTACCAACACTGTGGCCATTCATTGATGTCACAACAGCGCCGACAACAGCAGCACCAACACCATATGAACCAGTACCTCTGATAGCATATGAAACACCTGAGCCGATACCTTTATCAGCAATTAAACCAGGAACAACTTCTTGTAAGTCTGCAGCGTCCTTGATTAAGTTTTTTTCCATATCTTCAGCAGTAAATGCTTCGATTGATAAAGCTAGATCCTGAACAGATTCAGCTTTTTTGGTTGCAGTAACAACCACTTCTTCTATTTCTTGAGCGCTTACAAAAAATGGAACAGCTAATGCAAAAGATGCAAAAGTTCCTAGTAAGACTTTAGATATTTTGTTCATAACATAAACCCCCTATATTGGATTACAAACATTTTAATTAATTAAGAATTTTTAATAATTCCTAACAATTTCTTTACAATTCTTTACAAACTATAGCATTTATAAAGGGTTTATCTAGTAAAAGTGTTAAAAAAAAAGAATATTTTACCCATGTAAAAGTATGATTTTTTTAGTATTTTTTGATAGGGATTATCCCCAAGGGTGGCATTTAAGAATTCTTTTGGTTGCAAGATAGAAACCTTTTACCAACCCATGCTCTAAAATTACATTGATAGCATATTGGGAGCATGTAGGTTCGAATCGACAGGTAGGTGGGAAAAGAGGAGAAATAAAGTACCTGTAAAACTTAATTGGAAGGATGAAAATATTTCTTATAAAGCTCACAAATACTAGCTTGTTGGGCTTTTTGCTTCAGCTTTAATTTCTTTAATAAACTCATCTAGAGATTTGGTTTCGGTGTTATTGCTACCTATCCTTCGGACAGAAACTGTTCTACTTTCTTTCTCTCTTGCTCCCAACGCCAAAATAACAGGAACCTTTGCTGCGCTATGCTCTCTTACTTTGTAGCCAATTTTTTCGTTTCGCAAATCTTTAATTACTTTGATATTAATTGATTTTAGCGACTCCTCTATTTCAGAGGCATAATCATCAACATCTGAAATGATTGTAGCTATAGCCACTTGCTCAGGAGCCAACCATAAGGGCAGCTTGCCTGAATAATTTTCAATTAATATACCTATAAATCTTTCAAATGATCCAAGAACTGCTCTATGTATCATTACGGGCCTATGCTTAGATCCATCTTCGCCAACATACTCAGCATCAAGTCTATCTGGTAAATTAAAGTCTGCTTGAAAAGTACCACATTGCCATTCTCTTCCGATCGCATCTGTTAAAACAAAATCTAATTTTGGACCATAAAAAGCACCCTCGCCCTCAACAATTTCAAAAGGCAGGTCTAATTTTTTAATAGCATTTTCTAGAGCACTTTCAGCCTTATCCCAAACCTCATCGCTTCCTACTCTAGTTTCTGGTCTGGTGGATAGCTTTATGTCAAAGTGTTCAAAACCCAAATCTTTATACATTCCTGAGAGGAGCTCAATGAAGAGCTTAGTCTCATTTTCAATTTGGCTTTCTGTGCAAAAAATATGACCATCATCTTGTGTAAAACCTCTCACACGCATAAGACCATGCAATGTACCCGAGGCTTCATACCTGTGACAAGATCCAAATTCTGCAAGTCTTACTGGTAAATCTCTATAAGACTTTAGTCCATGGTTATAAACTTGAACATGACAAGGGCAGTTCATTGGCTTAAGTGCATTTGTTCTTTTATCGTTTGCATGTTCTTCATCTATCTCAGTAATAAACATATTTTCTCTATATTTATCCCAGTGACCAGAAGCTTCCCATAATTTTCTATCAACAACTTGTGGTGTTTTTATTTCTTGATAATCAAATTTTTCAAGCCTATCTCTAACAAAAGCTTCTAAATTTTTATAGATAGCCCAGCCTCTTGGATGCCAAAAAACCATACCAGGCGCTTCTTCTTGAAAATGGAATAAGCTCATCTCTTTTCCAAGTTTTCTATGATCTCTCTTTTCAGCCTCTTCAATTGCTAGCAAATGCTTTCTTAAATCTTTTTCATTCTTCCATGCTGTCCCATAAACTCTAGTGAGCATCTTATTGTTGGCATCTCCCTTCCAATATGCTCCAGCAATTTTTGTAAGTTTAAATGCACCAATATGTTTAAGACTTGGTAAATGAGGACCTCTGCATAAATCTACAAACTCGTCTTTGTCTTGATAATACAGCTGAAAATTATCATTTTGATCTGCTTCGTTAATAATAATCTCTTTATATGGTTCGTTTTTTTTACCGAAAATCTTTAGGGCTTCTTCCTTGGTATGAAGTCTTTTTTCAATTGACGACTCAGTGGAAATGATTTTTTTCATCTCAACTTCTATTTTTTCCAAGTCATCGTTTGAGATAGTTTTCTTAGATTCGAAATCATAATAAAAGCCATCTTTTATAGTAGGCCCTATAGCCAGCTTTGTCTCAGGGAATAAATTTTGAACAGCCCTTGCTAAAACTTGCGCTGTTAATGTATGTCTCATTATTTCCAGGCCCTCATTAGAGGTGATAGTGATAATAGAAACATCAGAATCTTCTTTAATAGGGTCTGAAAGGTCTTTTTGAATGCCATTAACAACCACAGCTATGGCTGCCTTTGCCAGACCAGGACCTATGCTTTCTGCAAGATCAAGCCCAGTTGAGCCTGTGGGTAATTCTCTTATGCTGTTATCAGGCAGTGTAATATTCATGGAAATAATTATATAGGTAAATACATATCAGTATTAGTGCTAGTTCTCATATAATAGCTTTAAATTTGATACATGATAATTTCTGCCTTCTTAGTTAAATGGATATAACAGATCCCTCCTAAGGATTAGTTGCAGGTTCGATTCCTGCAGAGGGCACCATAAAAACGAAAAACCCTCAATAAAGAGGGTTTTAAATAGTTTATTAACCTTTAGTCCTCGAAATCACCTTGTGCTGTTTGATGAACACCGCCATATGCTGCTGATGAGAAATGATTTGTTTTTACAACCCACTTCATACCTTCCTTCACCCATACTGAGGTAACTCTAGTTCTATATGGAGTAACTCCACCGTTCCCATTTGGGACTACACCTTCAGCATAATATCTTGAATAGACGACCTTATCAGATATTTGGTAGGCCTCTGATCCAAAAACATTTATGACACCTGCATTTCCTGGAGTGTTTTTGTTCCAGTCATCAGCAGTTTCAGTTGATAAAGGTTTGTGAAAGCTTCCATCTGAATTCGTGCCCAGAATACCTGACTTTGAAGTCATCGCAACAACCGTATCAAAATCCTTGTCATTTCTTGCATCCCAATAAGCCTTAACATTTGCTATTACTTTTTTCTCTGCGCTATGATGCCCATCTGCAAAAACAGGAGTCACTGAAGAAAGTAGTAATATTCCTAATATATATTTTTTCATGGTTAATTTTCCTTAAATAAATTAAATACAATTAACATTAACATGACTTATATAATTTTTAAAATAACTTTTAAGAAGTGAAATTAGCTAGATACTGGCTTCCATTCTGACCCATCTTTTGAATCAAAAATTTCAACACCCATACTAAAGAGTTGCTGCCTAATTGAATCAGCTTCAGCATAATTTTTTGATAGCTTTGCTTCATTTCTTTTTGCCATTAATTTTTCAATTAAAACAACATCCATGTGGGATGTATCTTTTGAAAACCAGGCTTTGGGATCTTGATGAAGGATTCCTAACAACTGCCCTGATGATTTAATCTTATTTATACAGCTTATTCTTTGACTTCCTGCAAGCAAGGGATACTCTTTTGCTAAAGAATTAAGCACAGATATTGCTTTAGGTGTATTTAAGTCATCTGACATTGCATTAAGTATTTCATCATCAACTTTAGTATTATCATTTGATAATAATTCACTGTTCTCTTCTAATATTTTGTAAAGCTTATTTAAGAGCTTCTCGGCTTGATAAATAATTTTTTCATTCCAATCAAGCCCTTGCCTGTAATGCGAAGAAAGCAAGGCTAGCCTTAGGACTTCTCCTTGGTAATTGTCAGTAAGCTCTTTGACTAAAGTTATGTTGTTTAATGATTTTGACATTTTTTCGCCCTCTACAGTTACAAAACCATTATGCATCCAGTATTTGGCATAGGAAGTCGGATCATCTGTTGAGGCAGATGCACAGCAACTCTGAGCTATTTCGTTCTCATGATGAGGGAAAACAAGATCCCTTCCTCCGCCATGAATATCAAAAGGTAAACCAAGAGTTTTTTCAGACATTGCTGAGCACTCAGTATGCCACCCCGGCCTACCAAAACCCCATGGTGAATCCCACCCTGGCTGATCGTCTGAGCTTGGTTTCCATAGCACAAAATCAGCAGCGTCTTTCTTGTAAGGAGCAACCTCTACCCTGCTTCCAGCAATCTGCTCATCTCTATTTCTTTTAGATAAAGATCCATATTGTTTATATGACAAAACATGAAAGAGAACGTGCCCATCATTCTCATAGGCATGGCCTTTGCTAATAAGTGTTTGAATAAGCTCAACCATTTCATCAATATACTCGGTAGCCTTGGGTTGGTGATCTGGTTTATTAACACCAAGAGTTTCCATATCGGAATTATAAATTTGAGTATATTTAGTTGTAATTTCTGATATGGGAAGTTTCTGCTCTCTGGCTGCTGTAATAATTTTATCGTCAATGTCTGTAATGTTTGATACATAAGTAACTTTGGGATAAGTATGTCTTAGCAACCTAACAAAGGTATCAAAAACAACTGCCATTCTTGCGTTTCCTATATGAGCAAAGTTATATACAGTAGGACCGCATGCATAAATTTTTATATGGTTATTATCAAGCGGAATGAAGTCTTCCTTTTTACCTGAAAAGCTATTGTGAATTTTTAAGTTATGCACCGGAGGCTATTTATTTATTTAAGTCTATTATATCTAATTCTCTTAATTTATTTAACAACGGGAGCAGAGGCATGCCTCTTACAGTATAGGAAGAACCTATTACAGATTTAAATAAATTACACCCTAATGATTCAAACTTGTATGCACCTGCAGCATGAATGGGGTTTTCAATATCAACATAATTTTCAATTTCTGATTCCTCTAAATCATGCATAACCATTTCTGCATATTCACAGTATTCCCACAAAAGTTGCCCGGATTGATACAAACAAATGCCACTATATTGAAAATGAGAAGTTCCAGACAATTTAACTAAGTTTTCAATTGCTTTTTCGCGCGACCCTGGCTTGTCGAAAACTTCATTATCATAGATGCACATTTGATCACCGCCAATAGTTATTGCATCAGGAAACTTCTCACTTACTTCCTTTGCTTTTGCACATGCTAGCGCAATGACTTGCTGATCAAATGGCCGTCCATTCATCTGATCTTTAATTATAGATTCATCAACGGAAGAAGGCTCTACTGAAAATTTTAACCCAGCTTCAGTAAGCATTATTTTCCTGCTTTCTGAACCAGAAGCTAAAATAATCTTTTCAGATGGAATTATAAATGCGGGCATTAAGACATGCCTTTTATTAAAACTTCTTAGGCGAATTAATTAAATTCATAAATTCTGCTCGTGTTTCAGGCTTGTCTCTAAAAATACCAAGCATTCTGCTTGTGATAGTGCTTGACTCTGTCTTGTGAATCCCTCTTGTTGACATGCATTGATGACCTGCATCTATAACAACAGCCACGCCCTTTGGCTCTAAAACTCTTTGGATAGTATCTGCAATCTGAGCAGTCATAGTTTCTTGGGTTTGAAGTCTCTTGCCAAATATATCAACTATTCTTGCAAGCTTGCTTATACCAACAACCCTTTTGTTAGGTATATAGCCGACATGAGCAATGCCTAAAATCGGTACCATATGATGCTCACAATGTGACTCAACTCTAATGTTTCTTACAATCACGGCATCATCATACCCCTCAACCTCTTCAAAAGTTTTCTCAAGTACTTGTTCTGGATCTTCCTCGTATCCTGCAAAAAATTCTTTGTATGCTCTAATAACCCTGTCAGGAGTTTCTATCAACCCTTCTCTAGTTGGATCATCTCCTGCCCATTTAATTAACGTTTTAACTGCATCTAGTGCTTCATCCCTTGAAGGCTTTGTGGTCATGTATATCTCCGATGGTTGAATAGTTATTTTATATTAAAATCAAATAATAACTCAATAAAAATGAGTGCTTTATAGAGAATAATTAATAAAATTATTATTATTTTAGAATCTCAATGCGTAATAAGTATAAAATTGCTTTATGCCAATAAAAGCAATTATCAATCCAGTTACCCCATTTGCACAAAATGCTCCAATCATATTTTGTACAGAAACTAAAAAATGTGCATTCATAGACCCAGGCGGGGATTCAGAAAAACTCTTAAGCATAGCAATGGAAAACAATCTTATACCTGAAAAGATATTTCTTACCCATGGGCATGCCGATCATGCAGGCGCGGCTATGGAAATAGCTGAGATTTTGAATATTAAAATTGAAGGTCCTCATAAAGAAGATAAATTTTTACTTGATTCGTTGCAAAGTCAGGGTGAAATGTTTGGCATGCCTGCAAGAAATTGTATACCAGATAAATGGTTGGTTGATGGCGATAAAGTCTATTTAGGCAATGAAGAGCTGGATGTAATATTCACTCCTGGCCATACACCTGGTCATATTGTTTTTTTCAATGCTGCATCAAAACTTGCACTTGTGGGTGATGTTATTTTTAATGGTTCTATTGGAAGAACAGACTTACCAAGAGGGAACCACCAAGATCTCATTGATTCGATATCACAAAAGCTATGGAAGCTTGGGAATGATGTTGAATTTGTTTGCGGGCATGGCCCAAATTCTACATTTGGACAAGAAAGAGAATCAAATCCATTCGTATCTGATACTGCACTTAGCTAAAGTTATTTTTTAGCGTACCTTCCTCCAGAAAGCGTATTAGATAAAAGCCTCATTAAAAAAGAAGCATATTTAATTAGAAATACTAAAACTTTATACCTTTTACTGGGCACACAGTATGATTTCGAATTAAGTGTTGCCTCTACAGCCTCTGCAGCAACATCTTTAGCATTTAGTTTCATGAATGCAGGCACTTTATCCATTGCATCTTGAACGCCGCTTGATGAATGAAATTCTGTAACTACATATCCAGGACAAACAGCTGTAGATGAAATGCCCTTATGTTTATAATTAACATTTAGGGCATCACTAAACCTATTCATAAACGTTTTGAGTGGTCCATATAAAACCTGAATTGTTGATGGTGGTGTAAATGACGCAACTGAGGAAATAATCATAATTTTTCCTGATTGATTTTCTAACATATCAGGGATGAATGCTTTAGATAGTGCGATTACTGATGTGCTTAATACTCTAATACTCTTTTCTTCATCCTCCATAGATGTTTTATGGAACTGACTTGGAATCCCATAACCAGCGTTATTTACAAGAACTTCAACACTATAATTCTTATCCTTACAAAAGTTATAAATATTTTGTGGAGTTTCTGGAAGAGCAAGATCGCCTGTTACAAAATCTACGTTAACACCAAATTTATCTTTTATTTCATTTGTATATGCTATCAACCTCTCTTCCCTTCTGGCTGTAAGTATAATTCCATATCCTTTTTCAGCTAATTTATATGCAATCTCAAGACCTATGCCTGAGGATGCTCCTGTAATAAGTGCGTATGTATTTTTCATTTAATAATTCTAACATTTATGTTTTTGATATAAAATTAGTAATCCAAAATTTATAAAAAAGGAATTAATTATGAGCAAAAGTTATATTTATTTTGTTTTAGCATTTGTATTTGCTATAAGCACCTCTGCTGTTACTGAAGAAGCACCAAAAAATTTAGATGAAGCAAAATCTACTTCAGAGACAGTTGATGAAAAAGGAGCAACTAAAAAGGATGGCAAGAAAGATAAAAAAGATAAACCTGAGACAGTTGAAGCATTTATAG
>ERZ767114.87-NODE-87-length-73907-cov-5.051117_pt1 | contig 73907 bp, 66 predicted proteins | sample MGYA00374952_ERZ767114 | MGnify/ENA primary metagenome ERZ767114 (study PRJEB28939, sample SAMN06267156) | marine metagenome | isolation source: Columbia River Estuary | place: USA:Columbia River Estuary, USA | collected 2012-05-05 ... | reverse complement strand
CAGTTCGAAGAGACTATTGATACACACGCTTATTAGACGATGCCTTTAGTCACATCTGTTCTTATGTCGTTTCGCGTGTGTATTGCATGTCACGGAATCCGTGTCTACCCCTATGTTGGTTTCATGACAGGACAACGTTTTCAATGCCAAGATTGCCTCGAGTTGATGGTTATCCCACTGGAATTCGAAAATGAAGAGGATTATCAGGACTATCTGAGTATCGTCAAAGGTTCTGAAGAGTGATTTCTGCAATCGGAGGGCGTCGTTATGTCCCGCAAATCACACTTTTGAGCATCTTTTGTCAAGGAACCTTGATAATCTCATCAAACAGCATTCAGTTCGGATGGGATGCGTATGGTTCAGCGAAAGCAGGATGCTTTGAGCACTAATTTTCTATTAGGATTGCTCGGTGACGATGAAGAAAATGAGATACATGTAGATGTGCGGAAAGCACCACGGGTCAACAATGACCAATCGCTTTCCCACTTAGCGAATCGTATTCAAGATGAAGTTCGGGTCATCACACCTGAACAACGTGCAAGAGATGTACTCGCCAATGCTGGAATCGTGACGCCAAATCTTCAGCCTAAGCACACATTGAACAGTCATCTCCAACATGCAGGCCAACGGTCACGAAAAATCGCCATTACTTCAAAGAGTGAACGTCGTATTCGGCGTGTAAAAAAGCAGCCTGAACCGGTTGTTCGTGGAAGATCCATGCGCGGTCCACCACCATCAACTCGTAACCGACCAGCAATAGGCATGGAGGACGAAGTTCGTCGGTCGGCTCGGGACGAAAACAACTCCAAAGGGAAACGTCAAAAACGCCGCCGAAGATTCCTGAGATGACAATAATATCTCGACAAAGGGTGAAAAAGGTGTGTCACCCCCGCAGACCATGGGCCCTATGGATATTGCAAACCCAAGTGAAGAACATGCAATGCTTCGTGAGATGGTGAGGGACTGGACAAAAGAGTATGTCGAGCCTCAGGCATTGCAACACGACAGGGAAGAGAAATTCAACCTGCCTTTACTACGCTCGATGGGTGAAATGGGCCTTCTTGGTATCAGTGCTCAAGAAGAGTACGGTGGTGCTGGACTTGATGCGACTGCGTGCGCCATTGTCCACGAGGAACTTTCAGCATCAGACCCCGGATTTGCTCTCGCTTACCTTGCGCATTCGATGCTGTTCGTCAATAACTTGGCATTCAATGGTACTGAGGAGCAAAAAGCCCGCATCCTTCCCAAAGTTTGCTCTGGTGAGTGGATAGGTGCAATGGCCATGTCAGAGCCGGACGCAGGTACAGATGTGCTCGGCCTTTCATCAACTGCTGTCTTACAAGACGACGGAACATGGAAACTCAATGGACGTAAGATGTGGATTACCAACGGATGCATCGATGAGGATGGAACGCCAGCGGATGTCGTCTGGGTCTACGCCAAAACGGGTGTTGATGAGCGTGGTCGAGTTCAAATGTCGACCTTCTTGGTTGAGGCTGGAATGGAAGGCTACAGTGTAGGTCAGAAAATCTACGATAAAACCGGTATGCGAGCCTCGAACACTGCAGAACTGGTCTTTGAAGACTGTATCGTCCCTGCTGCAAATCTTGTCGGAGAACCTGGTCAATCCCTGCTTCACATGATGGCAAATCTCGAAGTTGAACGTTTGACACTTGCAGCAATGGCTCTTGGTATTGCTCGCCGGTCTTTAGAAGACATGAACCGCTACGCTACAGAACGCACAGCCTTCAACTCTCAAATTCGTGACTTTGGCCAAATGCAACGCTACATTGGTGAATCGTGGGCAAAGTACCGTGCAATGCGTGCTTACATTTACGATACTGCTCAGCAGATGACACTTGGCAAGCCAGGTCACCGTCTCGACTCTGATGGCGTGAAGCTGTTCGCTACCACTGCTGCCAAAGAAATTGCAGATGCAGCCATGCAAGTGATGGGTGGATACGGCTACGTTGGAGAATACCATGTGGAACGCCTATGGCGAGATTCAAAGTTGTTGGAAATCGGTGGCGGTACGCTCGAATCCCATCAAAAGAACATCACACGTGATCTGTTCAAGGCGCCAGAATCAATCACTCAATGATTCATTGTTCAGTCTGGCGATGAGTCTAAAGTCTGCCATTCCTACCGTTTAGCATGGCTGATGAACATCCAAAGGATTGGAGTGAGAAAGTCCAAGATTTAGCAAGCCAAGGGAAAAAAATAGCATCCAAGGGACTACAAGAGACTGTTAAATCGAGTCGAGTAATCATTGGAAAAAGCAAAGATATGGCGAGTAAAGGATTCGACCAATCAATCAAAGTTTCAAAAAACGTGGCTAAAAAAAGTAAAGATTTGGCAAACAAGGGCGTTGAAAGTACTAAATCTGTAGCCCAATCCGTTCAACAGTCTACACATCAACGCATGGAACAGCGTCGTTCCCGGAAAGACACCGCGTCGAAAGACGCTAAAAATCAATCTTCTGAATTGAAGTTTACTGAAGCGGAATCTCTTGAAGACGATTCAGAAGATGTTTCTAGATTGACGATGCATGATCTCAAATTACGGTTGAAATTTCTAGGTTTGGCAGTAAATGGGAAAAAGAACGCTCTCGTTGAACGCTTACGTGGGGCAAATGAATCGACATCTTCGAAACCAAAATCATCGTTACGATCTGAACTGGAGGAACGAATATCCCTTATCGAAGAGGAATATCCCGAGGTTTTGAAACCGCTGCCTCCAGGGGATGAATTTGAAATCTATCGAGGAATATCGAACTTTACCTACTCTTTTTGTGGCTTAGTACTTGTCGCCTATTCATTTCTCATTCTGTTTTCCTCGCATCTTTCTCCGCGTTCTTTGTCTGATCGATTTGAAACTCCGCTTGTTGATCTGATTCTGCCGTCATTCGCTAAGGGTCATCAATTCCCATCCTTGAATCCGAGTTACGACACACTTTTCCTCCTAACAGGGTTTGTGATTGTTCTTGCGTCTGGTGTTCTCTTGAGTGTGAGAAAAAACAGCGGAGCAACTTTACTTCTTGGATATTTTATCTGCATTGCATTTGTTGGTCGTCTCGTCTTTTCCTTTGTCTCAAACTTAGAACTTGAACCAGCAGATTACCGGCAAATTTTGAACGATGCCATCGTATTCACACTGCTGTGCGCATTTGCTCATTTACCTCGCTTGGTTAGCAATAAGGTCCCAATACAGCACATTTCTCAAAAGGCCGAATATGCCTTTAATCGTTCAATTCCTGCGGATATACCAAATACTGATGCGCATTTAGAGCATATCATCCAAGAGGGATTTGACATGGATTTCCGAGCAGAAGTAGCCAAACCGAAGCCACCAAGAGCACGAGCAAAGTTCGAAGCTTACGAAAAAATACTACTCTCAGTTTCCTTTCTGTTGTGGCCTTTCACAATTTTCATGACAATGGCATACGATGGTGGCCTTGTTGCTTTCACCGAATACTCCAGCGACCTCGTTCAAGTTGTATCGGTTTGGTCTCTTTCACTTCTGACTCTCATTTCTCTGGTGCGTTTTGACCGCTCAGCTCGTGGGAACGGCTGGTATGCCAAGGAAAAAGAAACATACGTTGCCATGATGGATTTGTACAGTAAGGCCCAAGCAAAGCACTACGAATACGTTGAATTGCGTGCTGCTGCTGAAGCGCAGGAGATTTTAGAAAAATACCCTCAACTCGATACGTCGAAATCAGGTACTGCAAGTAAGGCCTGATCAGTATTCGACAGGAACAGGGTCAAGCATCCGCCAGAGAAACCAACTCGCAGCAGTTCTATAGGGTTTCCAGCGTTTTGAAATTTCGAGAACTTTTTCCTTCGTGTCCGCTTCTGGTGCAAGTTTTTGCACTGCACGAATCAATCCAATGTCTCCGATACTAAACACATCAGGGCGCATGAATGTGAAAATCAGCATCATTTCAGAGGTCCAAGGTCCAATGCCTCGGAAAGATGAGAAATGTTTGATGAGTTCAGCATCTGTATGATCATCCCAGTTCTCCAAAAGCAGTGCAGTCGCCTCAAGCGCAAGGCCGTGGATGTAACTTGCTTTGGGCCGAGAGAGTCCACATGTAGCCAATTCTTCGGCTGAAAACTTGCGAATCGCTTCTGGGGTTATATCACTCACCAATTCAACCAACCTTCCCCACACAGCATCGGCAGCGAGGACGGAAATCTGTTGGCCGACGATTGAACGGACTAAAGTTGAAAATAAATCACCGCGACCTTCAAGGCTCTCATCGGGATATGAACGGACAACTGCGCCGAGTAAATCATCTTCTGATAGTGCTTTGACAGCATCGCCCCACCACGTTGGTCTACCCGTGTCCATGGCGTATGCTCGGGCGTTGGGGTTTTGAGGTCTTGTCTCATGGCACAACCATGCGAGACGAGTTGAAGGAAATTCTAGGCTTGAAAAATGTCATGCGTGCAGGATGGGTTCGAGCTGGCATCGATTCTCCAGAATCGGTTGCAGCACATTCGTGGGGTATGTCGATGCTTGCACTCAAATTGACTCCTCCGCATCTGGATCTTGCCCGAGTACTTTCCTTGTGCATCGTCCATGATATTCCCGAAGTTCGGGTTGGGGACCTAACGCCGCATGATGACACTTCGACCAAGGCTGCTGATGAGCATAACGCGATGAAGGCTCTTGCTCCTCAATGGGTCGCTTTGTTCGAAGAGTACGAGCAGGGTGAAACTCCAGAATCTCGATTTGTCAAGCAACTGGATAAACTCGACATGGCTCTGCAAGCTGAACTTTACCAGGAACAATTTAACTTGCCACTTGAAGAGTTCATCGAAAGTGCCCGTAAGCGTATGTCAGACCCGGAATTGATACACTTACTTTCGTGATTTTTTGACAACGAGTCTCCGACAAAAACAAAAGGGTGAGCCGACCGGCCTAGTAACATAGCCCGATAGTGTAGGGGTCCATCATAACGGGTTTTGGTCCCGTTGACCTCGGTTCAAATCCGAGTCGGGCTACCTCTAATGTGATGGTGTTAATTTTCATCGGCACCGTTCGAACAGTCCCATTCGCCGTCGTTAACCCATTCCGCTGGTATGAATTCTCCATTGCCACAATCAAACCAGTCGCCACCGGCATTAACATCTGCAGATTCAGCAAACGCAAAGAGGATGACCAACCAAACGAGTTGAGAGAGAACCGTCAATGCAATTGAGGCGATGGAGGTTATCGTTGCAGCCTTGATAAGTCCTGCATCTTTACCGAATTGGACGTATTCAGCATTGGAACGGGCCATGTAGGCCACAATAATTGCAGGAACAGCAACGATCAAATTACAAAATCCAAACAGAGGCGTAATAGCAGCACCCAAACTGCCCATCAATGCGAGTGAACCCAAAACGATCGCAACAATGGCTATAGTGTTGGGTGAACTGTTTGCAGACAGTGAAATCGGCTGCTGAGCGTATCCTTGCATCACGGCTTGCGATGGAGGAGAACTTACTGGTATGGATTCCATTTCATCCATAAACGAATCCAGTTCATCAACTTCATCCATACCCCATTCAAATTCTCCCTCGCAGTGAGGGCACGCAAATTCTCCCTTCGCATTATCATCAAGCTCTATTTCTTCTTGACAATGCGGGCATAGAATCTCGACCATGAGGTGTAGTTTCTACATCAAATTAATAAACTTTGAGCCGACGCGAAAGAATTGGAACATAGGAATTAGACGATGTTGCCACACTTAGGGCGTTCAGTAACCAATGTGGTTATGGTCACGAACGTTTTTTCCGGAACTTGCTACTGCTGTCAACTGGGCAAGTCCTGCCAATACCGTAAACAGTCCGAGAAGTATGAATATTACAGATACTAAAAAACCAAGCGCAATTAACGCCATGAATACCAAAATCCCCATCCCTCCAAGTCCTTCGCCACCGCCAAATGAACCTAAACTACTCCATGCTGCTGAACTCGCCAGAATCCCAAAGATTCCTACGGCAATCGAAACTCCTCCACCAACGAAAAACGAGCCGCCAGTGCAGTTTGTAGCGATAGCATCGCCCAGCCCAACATTCCTCTTGATTGAGTCGTCTTCAAAACCGGCTGTACTTCCGCCGGTATCTCAATGCGCTCTTCGGGCATGCCCCATTCGAATTCGCCTTCACAGTACGGACATGCAAATTCCCCAATGGCATCGTCATCGAGTTCAATCTCTTCTTCGCAATGCGGACAGAGAATCTCGACTATGCTCTTTCTTTCCGTGTGCTGCAAATAAAAATTCATCCGGTCAACCAATCAAATGTTCGGTCATGTTCATCAATCGAGCGCACTTGGCATGGTGCAGTGAGTAACATGAGTATCGCAAAAATAGCCGTTCTTGGAGCTGGACAAATGGGAAATGGTATCACGCAAGTTGCTGCTTGTGCAGGTTACGACGTAACCATGGTTGACATCAAACAAGAATTCGTCGACCGAGGTATTGCTGCTATCGAGAAATCCCTCGCAAAGTTGGTCTCCAAAGAACGCATGTCGCAAGAAGACGCAGATGCAGCTCGAGGGCGCATTTCCCTTTCAGTTGACCGTGCAGATTGTGCAGATTGTGATTTGGTGATCGAAGCAGTTCCGGAAATCCTTGATTTGAAGGTGAGTATTTTCCAAGAATTGGACGGTCTTTGTAAGCCTGAAACAATACTTGCCTCCAACACTTCTTCCATATCCATTTCGACGATTGCTGATTCAACTAATCGTCCTGACAAAGTCATCGGAATGCACTTCATGAATCCAGTTCCAATCATGAAACTTGTAGAAATTATCAACGGTGACAAGACCAGTTCAGAAACCAACGCTGCAGTTATTGAAGCATCGGCCACTATGGGTAAAACGGCTCTCTCCTGCAATGATTCGCCAGGCTTTGTCTCCAACCGCATTCTATGCCCTATGTTGAATGAAGCGATTCTTACTCTGCAGGAAGGCGTGGCCCAACCCGAGGCCATTGACGGAATTATGAAACTCGGAATGAATCATCCGATTGGTCCTTTGGCACTTTCGGACCTTATCGGCCTTGATACTGTTCTTCACATCATGAATGTACTTCATGAAGGCATGGGCGACGACAAGTATGCGCCTGCGCCTCTTCTCATTCAAATGGTCGAGGAAGGTAAACTCGGACGCAAGTCCGGTCAAGGCTTCTATTCCTACTAGGGTGAACTTCTTTGGGGCTCAAAGACAAAATCCAGTTTTGGGCGATTCATCGCTTCCTTAGCGCTGTTGTGAATTCTCCAGAACTACCGATTGCGGACCGCAGAGATGCAGACCATCGACTCGATTGGTTAGGACGAATGGCTGTCATGAGAGCCGGCCTTTCAGGCCTCATCTCAGGATTGTGCGTAGTTGGTGTCGCTCTTTTCCTTCGTGATTGGGAGGCAGTTGATGGTTTGACAGGCTTTGGTTTTGTTTTTGTCATGACAATTACAAGCAGTATTATGACTGCACTGGAATTACTTTTTTTGTATCGAGATTCTCTAAGCACGGCAGCACGTATGGCGAAAATACTTGACATTCCGCGTGAAGAACTCGAGCAGGTAGATTTAGAAAATTCAATTTCGCATTGGTTGATACATGCTGCATTGGGTGCGCCTGGTTTCCATGGAACGATGTTTGGCATTGACCCTTTGGCCAAAATTGGCAAAGTCGGGATGCTTATTCGTAAGGCACTGAAAAAGTTTCGAATTGTTGCCAGCGCCACCGTTTTCAAGATGATTCTAAGACGCATGTGGGTCCGAATGCTCGGTCGGGTGGCTTTACGAGCATATGTTGAGTTGCTCTCGCTTCCTGCTTTTGTCGTCCTCAATATGTTCGGAATGAACGTCATGATGAGGGACATGCGATCACGGTTGGTTGGACACGAACTAACCCCAAAACTACTTGCCCATGCATTTCCAGAGGGATTAGAATCAATGGATGGAGGTCTCAAGAAGGCATTGCATCAAGGAATGGCAGATCAAATTACTACGGCCCGTTTTATTCATCCAAACCAGATTCGAGTACTGGAATTGCTTGGCACAAATGAAAGTCAGGATGCAGTTACAACCAAAACTCAACAACGTAGAGCAAATCGGTTTTTACTTGCGATATTTACAATGTCGGGTAAGAATTCGTCTCGCTGTCGAAGACTCATACGAACATTGGAAGAGAAATTGGGAAGGGATGAGGTCAAATTGGTTCGTCAAGAAATTGATGACGCCATCTACGACTTGACGCCGCTTCAACGCCCTTGGATGTGAATCGGGCGTTGACTCGAGTCAACACCAAAAACCCCCACCTGTTGTGAATGCCATGACTCGCTCACCTTACATCGTTACTGGCGCATCCAAAGGAATCGGTCGTTCCGTTGCAATCAAGATTGCAGAGGCAGGATTTCCAGTCATCGCATTAGCACGTCAATCACCTGAACTCGACGAGGTTGGAAAACGCCTCGCTCAAGTGCAACCTGAATCATACTCACTGGCTTGCGATTTGTCCGACTCTGCAGTCATTCAGGCTGTTTGTCAAAAAATCGATGCACGTGTTGATTGGATCGCCGGAATCGTTCACAATGCAGGGACGATTCACCCAGTTCACCCAATGCAAGGGGCTGGCATTGACGATTGGTCGCTCTCATTGCGAGTCAATCTCATTGGCGTTCAAGACCTTACTCAACGCCTCATAGGGAAAATGGGCGGGGCTTCGCAATCACGGGTGACTACGATTTCGAGCGGAGCATCGTTGAGACCGGTTGAATCATGGTCCGCTTACTGTGTATCGAAGGCTGGCTTGGACATGTGGACACGTTGCCTAGCTGCCGAATCAAAGGACAAGAACATCAGCGCAATCGCAGTTGCTCCAGGTATTGTCGATACAGGAATGCAACTTCAAATCCGCTCTGTATCTCCAGAATTGTTCCCAAGTCATGCAGATTTTGTATCTCTTTACACGGACGGTCATCTTGCAGAAAGCGATGATGTTGCTCAACTTCTCCTCCCACTTATTCTCGAGCAAACGATGGAACAATCTGGGCAACGCTTTGATGTTCGAGAACTTTAATTTCAAACCAAAAACGAGAGAAGGGTGATAAGCCAGCACCTTGACAGCGCTAACAGAGGGATTCTATGCCAGGTACAGACCGTGTTGAAATTCGAACTTTGAAAGTTGGACGCTTTTGTGTCGTTGATGAAGAAGCCTACAAGATTTTGAGTATTTCTAAGTCCAAGCCAGGTAAGCACGGTTCCGCAAAGGCCCGTCTTGAACTTGTTTCACTGTTTTCATCAAAGAAAATATCTCACGTAGGTACGGTTACCGACAGCATCCACGTTCCAATGATCGAAAAAGGCAAGGCTATGGTCACACACATCGATGGTGAAGAAGTTCATGCAATGAACATGAAGGACCACTCGATGATGATTCTTCCAGTTGATCCAGACATCCAAGTCGATTCTGGCCAAGAGATTCTTTGGATGGAAGCACTTGGACGCTACAAGATTGAACGCTGAGATTTGATACTTCAACATTTATTGGTGAATCTTCACAATTCTCCTTTTGTCCGGTAATGTATTCATAAGCCTAAAGTGTTCATCGGCGTTTATGTCCGATGTCGGAACCGCAACTGCGTCTGAACCTTTTTCAGTCGATGAAGCAATGAATAACATGAGTGATGCAGACAAAAAGTCTCTGAAAAGTTGGTATTTCTTTGATTGGGCTAACCAAGCCTATGCGCTAACCGTAATGACCGTCATTGCACCTCAAGTGATGTCTGGTTTGTACAACTACGCGACAGGTAAGCAAACTGGTGACGCATTTTACGCACAAGTTCTGACCTTCTCCATGCTCTTTGTAGTCATCACAGCACCAGCTCTCGGAGTTATTGCTGACCGAATGCCAATCAAGAAGAAACTCCTCAAGTGGTATACGCTTGCTGGTGTAGTCTTTACTGCACTCATGGGTGCAGCACCGTACTTTGGCTCTGAAGGTTACAAAATCATGGCAGTCATGTACGTTATCGGTACAGTAGGTTTCACCGGTGGAAACGTCATCTACTACTCATTCATGCCTTATCTCGCTGAAAAGAGATGCATGGACCATGTGTCCAGTAAAGGATACGCTTACGGTTTCATGGGTGGCTCAATGCTTCTCATCTTCCACCTCGTTCTTCTTCTCGGTCCGTTTGGATGGGACAGCAATTTCCGTTTGTCCGCCATTTTCGTAACCTCGGCTTTGTGGTGGTGGGGCTTTGGTTATCTCATGTTCAAGTGGACTCCGGAACCGGAAATCCCTTCGAGCATGGAGTGGGAGGGCGTTGTTTCAGCTGCTAAGGTTGCATATGGACAAGTTTTCACCACATTCAAAGAAATCAAGCGATTCAAGATTCTCGCAATGTATCTCCTCGCATATTTGTTGTTCTACGATGGTGTCAACACCATTGCCAGCATGGCAAGTGCTTACGGTGATTCAGTTCTCCGATTGAGTTTGCAACTGAACATCTATTTGCTCCTCACAGTGAACATTGTCGCTATTCCAATGACGTTGTTGTTTGGTAAACTAGCAAACGTGAAAGGAACCAAGTTCGCTTTGATGCTCTCCCTCATCATTTACTGCTGTGTTGCAGTAGTTGCTGCAGGATTCGCTCCTTTGGAACTTGATTCAACAGTCAAAGTAGACGACAAAGGAATATCAACAGTGGATGATGCAGAACGTTACGATTTCACCTTCACCTGGAACGAAACCGCTCAAATGTACGAACTTACTACCCTTTACGACAAGGGATATGAAGGTTGGATCAGCGAAGAAGGTGCGGGTGACAATGATTTCCGTGATGCATACCAACAATACTTCCCTGAACCGGATTACTCCACAGAATCCGCAACCAGTTCAATCGGAAGTGGCATTCTCATGTGTATTGCTATTCTTGCCATCCTAGGAACATTTGGTGCAGCAATCATGTACATCCAGAACCTCGAAATGGGCTGGAAGGGAGCATTGCTCGCTTTCCTCTTGGTTGGCTCTGGTCTAATCGGCGTCTCGATGCTGGCTGAAAAAGAAGCCGATTCAGTGGAGACTCTACCGATGATTGACGCTGAGAATGCTACTGCAATGGTTGCTGCATTTGATAGTGTGGACGACCACCGTTGGGCTATTCTCTTTGTTGGTGGACCAGAAAGTGGAAACGACGAGATTGGTGAGACTCACCCAACCAACGTCGACCAAGGTGGCCTGGCTGACGGCTATGCGACTTGGATGCGCTCCAATGTTTGGAAGCCTCTTGGAATGGGTGTCACAGCACAATGGATCAGTCTTGGAATGTTTGTAGGCGTCGCAATGGGTGCGGCAGGTGCACAAGCACGTTCCATGTTCTCAATGCTTATTCCTGAGACACGAACTTCTGAATTCTTCGGATTCTTTGGTTTCCTCGGAAAGTCTGCAGCAATGATTGGGACTTTCCTTTACGCAATTGCAAGCACTCAATTTGATAGTCGTGTGGCGATTTTAACCATCACAATTGTCATCCTCATGGGTACATTCCTCACAAGTCGTATCGACTTGGAAGAAGGTATGCGGGTTGCTGCTGAAGAAGATCGCTTGGCACGAGAGAATTCAGACTTTGGTAGCTCACAAATGGACTGAGCGAGCACATCCGTTGCTCTCCCCTCTTCCATGCGTACTTTGATTGAGTAAAGAAGGGTGGAGAAGACATGAAAGCCTTCCAACTGATTCAAACTTTTGGCTCAGTTGTAGTCATAATGGTCATGATTTTGGTGTGGGGTATTCCACTTGCGCCTGCTTTGATGTATTATGATTGGATAACTGGGCTTTTTGACTTGCAAAGCGAATGGGGGAATGCATTGTTAACAGGACTCGCGTTTTCAAGTACAGCAATCGTCTACAGTTTTTCTCTACTCACCTTTTCCGCAACCCTTCAGTTCATTCTTCATGTTCGAATCAAGGAAAAAACCGTCGTCCCATTGGCATCATTCAGTACCATTCGGTGGGCTTTCTGTGGTCAAATTCTTCGGTCAACTCAGCCGGTCTTGCAACACTTCGTACCCTCATTTGTGTCCAACATTTACTACAGAGTATGCGGTGCCAAAATTGGTAAAAACACGCAAATTAACACGCATCGACTCAACGACCCTTGCCTCATCCGAATCGATGATGATTGCGTGATTGGTGGCGGTGCGACGTTCAACGGTCATTTGGTCGAAAAAGGTCAGATGGTCTTCGCACCGATTCACATGCAGAAGGGATCTTTGGTCGGAACTGGAGCCATCGTTCAGCCAGGAGTTACCGTCGGTGTTGATGCAGTCGTTGCGAGCGAGGCATTAATCCCAAAGTATCGCACTATTCCTGCCGGCGAAGTTTGGGGAGGATTGCCTGCAAAACTGATTCGTTCCTCATCTGTGCGTGAAGATTCCTGAGTCCAAACCGAAACAAAATCCTTCACAGACAACAGCAACCTATTCAAACGGATTGCCTTACCTATGTCTGTACGCGTAGCGTATACAGGATGTGTTTCATTTGGGTGTCGAAAAATCTGCATACCGCCAGCCGGTAACACCACAAGGTCTCAAGGCCATCGAAAAGGGTACTTTGACCTGGCTTGATGACGACATGTACAACAACCTCAATACGGGCGTACTCGAGCAATATTTGGAGGAAAAAAACCTCGAAGAATCGTTCGAAGTATCGCACTGGAGCACTCCTAAGGTGTTCTACGGCATTGCAATCGGTGCTGTTTTCTCCGGCGTTACCGCCTACATTGGTCTCAAACTAGGGCTCGCTATCTCAGCTGCTTGGTACATTGCCTATCTCTTGGGTATGGCTCTCAAATGGTCGCCATCTGAAGTCAACATTGCGACTTCCGCAACGACCGGTGCAACCCACGCGTCGACTGGTTTCATTTTCACCTTCCCAGCAATCTTTTTGCTGGCTTCTGACCCGAAGTACTTCTTAGCAGATGGTCCGCTCATCAGTAACGCAGATACGTTCAATCTCGCTTTCGTAGGAATTGTCGCCAGTATGTTTGCCGGCTTCCTCGGTATCATGTATTTCATCATCTTCCGGAGGGTTTGGCTGGTTGAAGATCCGCTTCCTCTGCCTGGTTTTGAGGCTACACTCAAGATGCTCGACATTGCTTCTGATGTGAACACTGGAGCTGTAGAGCACGCTCGTGCTTCGCTGAAGACCATCGGATGGTGGACCACCATTACCATGGGAGGATTATTCCTCGTCGAATATCCACTTGTTTGGGCGAGCGGTAAGAAGTGGGCTCTTCTTGACTTCTTGGCCGAGAAAGGCCACATTGGTGAATACGGACTTGCTACTTTCTATTCCAAAGGAAAAATCCACCAGCCCAGTGGAATTGATGAAGCAACCGGTGAATCTCTCAATTACACGCAATGGTCGGAAGGCACAGCTTGGAATCCATTTGCATACACCTACATTGGCGTGGCCTTGACGCCATCGATGTTTGCCATCGGATGGTTCATGAAGACACGAGTCGCATTCCTCGTTAACCTTGGAACACTCGTTGGTTGGTTCTTCTTGGTCCCAGCTGTTGTATACTTTAATTTCCCGATCTACGATGCATCGCTCCAAGCAAGCATACCAATCCAAGACTACGCTGACGGCGGTTCTGCTTCGTTGCAGATGATTGCTTTCTCGAAATCCGTGCGAACCATTGCTATCGGTTCAATCGTCGGTGGTGGAATGTTCGGCCTTGCGAAAATGTGGAAAACATTCGTCAACATCTTCGCAGATATTGGGTCTGCGTTCAAGGGAGAGGGCAGCCAAGAATACATGGAAGGCAAGGGCTGGTATGAATGGCCTCTCAAGCACATACCAATTTTCATGGGCATTACGTTCCTCGCCATGATTCTGATTTTCACTATAGGTGGGTTCTCAATTCTTGCTTCGCTGGTGTTTGCTACAGTTTTGATTCTCACGACCTTCTTGCTTGGAGCGATTGCAGTTCGAGTGATGGGCGAAACGGGAATTGAGCCTGTTTCCGGAACCTCATTCATCGTTCTTCTCATGCTGCTTGGTGTGTTCTTAAACGCACAGGATTTGCTGCAATTAAACACTCAAGATGCTGTTCTCCTCGGTCTTGTAGGTACTACGGTCTTTGGCTCAGCAATTTCAATGTCCGGTACGGTCATTGGAGATTACAAGAACAGTTTGTACATTGGTAACCGCCCTTATCACATTTCGAAAGGCAACATCATGGGTGTGATTCCAGGTGCAATCATTGGCGCTGGTGTTGCAATTTTCCTTTCGAAACAACTTGCTGATGGAACCATCGACTTGATGGCGCCTCAGGCCAACGCTTTTGCAACATTTTCGGTTATATTTGCTGAGCGAGAAGGGGATTTGGTTCTCCTCGCTCTTGGCTTCTTACTGGGAATGTTTGTGGAATGGGGAACCGGAATGGGTACCTCATTCGGACTTGGAATGTATCTCGATGTACCACACACATTGCCAATGCTCATCGGCGGCTATTCACGTGACAAGTGGGAAGAAAAGCGACTCACCCCTAAGATTGAAGCCATCAAGGAAAAAGACGGTGCGACAGCTGCTGAAAAGCAGCGAGCGTTAATCCTGCTCAGTACATTCATGGTTGCTGCTGGTTTACTCACCGGCGAAGCGTTCTTCGGTACAGAGTCGAGTATTCTCTCGTTTATTGACTCGCTGTGGATCGCTACGCCAGATAACGAAACGGGTACATTCTTCGGAATCGATGAGTTTTCCTCTTCCGTTCAATGGTACATTGGTCGTATGGTTGGATTCATCGGTCTGAATCTTGCTATTGGCGGCGGAATCTACTACTTGTTCAAGCGTGCTGGAGTCATTGGCGGAGAAAGCGTCGATGCCGTTCTTGAGAACTGAGCGTGAGATGTATGACTTCCTCTCCCACAACCCCAGTTTGGGTTTGGGGCTTGCTGGTTGCCGCAGTCTGCGGAGTTTCAAGTGCAGGTGCCCTTTTCCAGCACGTTGATGCCGTTCCACCGCTGTTGAGAGCCTCGTGGCGCTTACAATTGACTTCGATCGTACTTGCTCCTTTCTTCGTTTATCAGTGGCGTCAACAAAATACGGCAACAAAAGAGAAAATGTTTGACAAGAAGACCTTACTGATTTTGACAGCGAGTAGTTTTGCCCTCGCCCTCCACTTCGGAGCCTGGGTTGCCAGTCTTGATGCAACATCATTGACGCATTCCTTGCTGTTCGTTACCGCACACCCACTCATCATCATCGTAGGAATGGGTATTCTGAGTGCTCTTTACATTGGATTTCGTAAGCCATCAAGGCTCGAAGTTCTTGGAGCAGTGGTCGGGTTTTCAGGGGCTGCAGTAACACTTCTTGACCAGGGTTCGCAACAAGGAGGTCACACCGTGACTCTTTGGGGTGATTCGTTAGCCTTTTTTGGAGCAGTCTTTGTTGTGGGCTACATTGTGAGTGGCCGCATCTTGAGAGAATGGATGCCAATTTTCCTCTATGCCTTTCCCGTCACCCTGCTCGCGTCTTTACTTCTCATACCCGCCTCTTGGCTTATGGAACCTGAACTCTCATCCTTTGGTATTACGGGATGGACGGAAGCCGAATTTTTCCCGTGGTTCTTGGCGTTAGCACTTATTGCTGGACTACTCGGGCATACCGGTCTCAATACGTGTTTGCGGTACATCTCTCCGCTGGTCATTTCGACCAGTGTGACGCTTGAACCAGTCCTCGGTTCTTTGATTGGGTGGGCGTTTTTTGACGCAGGTGTTCCAGGTTTTTGGACGTGGGTCGGAGGGCCGATTTTGGTACTTGGAGTACTGATGGTCATTTACGGTGGTGTTGATGTTGAGAATACGAACACTCAAGGACAGCCGCCGTCCGTCGAAATTTGAGGCTGTTCTATGTCGAGTGCTAAAGGGTGGATTTTGCTTACCAATGATGACGGTATAGAGGCACCAGGCTTCCGGCTTCTGGTACAGGCCTTGAACCGTGCAGGTCACAACCTTGTGGCTTTTGCTCCGCACGCCAATAACTCCGCAGCAGGAATGAGGATTAACCTCGGGACACCTATGGAATTGCGGCAACGTGAAGACTTGAACGCTCAATGGGGTCTCGATACGTCTCTTGGAGAGACCAAATTGTTTGAACTTGAAGGTACGCCTTGCGATACGATGATTGTTGCACTTGATGGAGGTCTTGAGCACGCAGTCCCAGGAATCCGCCCAAGACTGGTCGTTTCTGGCGTTAATCTCGGACCGAACATGTCACAAGATTCCTATCACAGCGGCACTATGGGTGCAGCACGTGAAGCCGGCCTGTACGGAATGCCTGCCATTGCCTCATCGTTTACCTCCTTTGATCCTGAAGGCATGGAAGTCTCGATACAAGCAACGGTCGAACTTATTGAAGTGGCGCTCGGTGTACTCCCCGTTGAACCGCTCAATCTCCGTCGGCCATCAGTCGATTTGTCTGCACCTCATTTGACCCGCTGGCCGGTAATTCCTGAACACCCTGCATGGGAAAGCGACCCGAAAGCTGCCTTGAGAACGGCTTTCCAGCAAGGTGAATTGATGCTGAATCTGAACGTTCCGCCAGCCTGGGTTGGCGAAGTTTCAACCACTCGTCTTGGTATGCGATGGTACCGTGACGCCGTCTCGTTTAATTCTATAGATGGGGAGGAGGCAGCAACGTTTACCATTGGTGCATCGTCGATTGATCATTCCACAGTTGCCCAAAGTGATTGCGATGTTGTCGAAGAAGGTAAGGCAAGCGTTTCGTGTCTACCGGTCTGGCCTCAGACCCATCCACTGGCATTGGACGACCGTCTCCTTACATGGACATTGGAATCCTGTGAAGGTGGATATCCTGCGTGGCTCTACGATTAATCGAGATTGAGATTTACGCCCTCATCGAGTAAGAAATGGCAGACTCCAATGGCCATGTGGCCTTGCAACCAAACATCACCGAGAGACCGTTGAAGCATTGCATCCGATTGCACGAACTCAGGGAGCGGTTTGTCGTCACTGAGAATAAACCCAATATCAAGTCCCGATACGGTAAAATCACCATGTTCGCCAGTGTAATTCGAGAGCGGATTGCTCTCCAGTGGAATTGAGTCACCTTGATTCCACAGCCGCGGTGCATTCGCATCAAGACATACAACAGTGGTTTCAGGCCACTCCGCCAAGGTGTGGTTGATGTCTCCACCACCGTCAAAGATACCTGCTGAGCGTTCAACCCATTGTCCACGTGCTGGTATTGGCATTTTCAGTACCTTGCCAATTTGCCCTCCAACGGCTCGTTCTTCAGCGTGAACACCTTTGAGAAGTGAGCCAACGAATTTGATTCTTCGGTTTGGACCTGGTCCACCCATCAAATGCAAGACCACTTCTGTATCATGGCGTATGCCATGACTGGTCAGCATGGCTGCCATGAGTGCTCGGACCAACACATCCATTCTGCCAGCTCCGCCCGCCATGTCGTTCAACGGAAGATTGCCTTGAGACATGGCTCGGTGTCCAAGAAGTGCAAACCTACGCATCGATTTCACCTTAGATGCCACGTTCGACAAATGTGCGTACAGCCTCGCACATTTTTTGTTGAGTTTCCAATACAAAGTGGCTACCAAGTGAATCAACAAGGTATCCCCGAGGTTTGTCTTTTTGTCCGAGATCTTCGAGTCGATTTGCAACTACAGCGGTCATTCCTGCCTTTTCGATTTGCGCAGTTGCACGGTAAATCAAATCTTTCTGTTTAATCCCAGATTCCAGTTTAAATCCGATTCGAACAGCGTCTTTACAAGCATCACGTAAGGCCTCAATGTGCTTTTCACCTTCAATTAATTCAATGTTGAGTGAACCTTGCTGGCTGGCCAACTTACCCTTTGCTGGATTGGCAACCAAGTAATCCAAGACTGCAGCCGTGTGAATCCAAGCGTGAATGTTGTCTTTGGCTAGCACTTGTAATTCTTTTAACATCTGATTGGGTTCAGGAGTTTTGAGGATAAGGGGGAGCCATTTTGGAGCGGCCGAACTGGTCACACCTGCAACGCAAGTCACGTCATGGCCGTGGCGATAAAGGTCATCAGCAAGCGCAAATCCCGTGGCACCAGAACTTGTGTTCTGGACAAATCGAATATCATCAATAGCCGAACGGGTAGAGCCTAGGGTAATCACGACGTCCTTGCGATTTGGTTTTTGCAAGTTCATATGATGCGCAAACCGAGCAACAATTTCCTCATGATGTGGAGTTTTTCTTTTCCCCTCTTCTTCTTCACCCCACAGCACCGAAATGCCGTGCTTGCGAACTTCTTGGACAATATCATCGGTAACGGGGTCTTTAGCCAAGTCCAAGTGCATGCTCGGCACCATCATAACGGGGCAATCTCGGCTTCGAGCCACACTGAGGGCCATCATCAATGGCCCATGTTGCAACCCATGAACAAAACTCGCCATGGTGTCGCGTGTAGCGGGTGCAACCAATACTCCGTCGACTTTGTTCAACACTTCCATGTTCCCGTCCCAATCGGTAATCACATCGCCTTGTGTTGCCCATTCAACGGCGAGAGGGGTAATGATGCGCTGAGCGGAATGGGTCAAAGCAACTCGTACATCGGCGCCATGCCGTCGAAGCTCTCGACCGAGGCGTACAGTATCAACTGCAGCAATCCCACCCGAAACTCCGAGCAGAACGGTGCGACCTGCAAGGCTATTGCCCCGCACTTCGACATCGGTGTCGCGTATCGCCATGTACAACGCCAGCATGGCCTCCATCATGACTTCTTCCATTGTGTTGCGTTAACTCTCTACGAGCAATGCTTCAAACGCAATGGGCCATACGGAGGTGTATGGGAGGGCGTGCAGATGAGATGGTCATTGCAGGTATGCGTCCCTACCAGATGGCGGATGATTCCAATCCGTACCTCCGTCTGCATCGTGGGATTACCTTTGTTCTCTTCATCGATAGCCTCGTGCTCCTCTTTGTTGGCTCTCAATTCACTCCATTATTGCCAGAGGGAGTAGCGAGTATCGTTGTTGGCATACTTGCAGGTCTTCTCATTGCGGTATGGTTGGCATACCGTCGCCGCTCGCCAATCGCTTATTGGCCGGGCGCTGCTGTTATTGGACTGGCAGGCGGGTTCTTTGGCATCAACGCACTCGTTTCATTGTACGGATTCATGACGGGAGGGATGAGTTACTTGCTGTGGATTTTCCTGTTCACGTGGGCTACTTTTGGCTCTGTCCGGCGTTCTCTTTCGCACTTCCATCCATCGTACAAGAACGCCTATTTTGGCCGCTCTGAAAATTTTCAGCAAATTGAGTTGGAACCAGGAGAAATGCTCGCAGCCTGTCCTCATTGCATGGCCATACTTGCCATCCGCCCTGATTTACTGAACGCAAAGGATGACTGCCCATACTGCAGTCTTTCTTTGGTGAGTGCGCAACTTGCTTCGAAGTATGAAGAAGAGTAATTCACTCATTGCGTTGAAATGCATCAAACGATGGAGCAGCTGATGGCCGTTGCGTCTCCTCGAGTTCTATACGGTGAAGAGTCTGCATTTCATACTCGTTTGGTTCCAACTCGGGCGATAAATTACGGCGTTTGAGAGTCAAAACTCCAGCACCGATAAGGGCCATCATCACCACAACACGAAGGACAATGTCAAACCACGAGTCGTACTTCGCATTGTTTGGGAACGGGTCAAGGGCATTAGCAATTCCGTCTCCATCTGAGTCGTATTTTCCACTCTTGTCAAAGGGAAAGGCGTCTTCATTGTCCCCGACTCCATCTCCGTCTGAATCAAGCCATTCAAACGCACTGAGCGGAAAGGCATCTTCGTTATCTCCGACTCCATCAAAATCTTGATCAAAGCATTCCTTTGGATCATTTGGCCAAACATCGATGTTATCGCCGCATCCATCCTCATCCGTATCCAACCATTCGGTTTCATCGTTCGGAAATACATCTGCGTTGTCGCCTACCCCGTCGGAATCTGTATCGTTCCATTCATTTGAATCGTAGGGAAAAGCATCTCTGTTATCTCCGTAACTGTCGTTGTCGAGGTCATTCCAGTCGCTGGCATCGGTAGGGAACACGTCGCCATTATCTCCGAATCCATCGGCGTCGGTGTCATTCCATTCGTTGATATCGAGTGGAAATGCATCGATTCGGTCGCCGAATCCATCACCATCGGTGTCGATGCAACCGAGTGGAGTGTGAGCATAACCTTCCTCCAATGGGCAGATGTCTGCATTATCACCAATACCATCTGAATCAAAGTCGTACCACTCGGTAGCGTCGAGGGGAAACGCATCGGCATTATCTCCAAAGCCATCTTCGTCAACATCGTAACAATCATGCGAATCAAAAGGAAAAAGATCGGCATTATCACCGCAACCATCACCATCCGAGTCGGCCCATTCACTGCCGTCGGTGGGGAACGCATCCTCGCCATCGATGACAAAATCATCATCTGAATCCGTATCGCGTTTATCGGTACCTACGAGCTCTTCATCGGAATTGGACAAACCGTCTCCATCGATGTCCTCATCCTCCATATCGTTGCAACCGTCATCGTCCAAATCGAACTCATGAGAACCTTTCATGCCTTGAGGGCACGCATCCTCAGTATCCGGAAAACCGTCGTTATCGTCATCAAAATCTTCGCCATCACTGCATCCATCGTTATCGTGGTCAAAGAGGGTGGGGGAAAATGGACATGGGTCATTGGCATCGCTGAGTCCATCTCCATCAGAATCGCGTTGTTCTGCAGAGCATCCGAATTCATCAACTTGAACGCCAACCGTCGTACTTGGGCAAACATCATCGAGGTTTTTCACTCCATCGTTGTCGCTATCTTGCTGGTTCCAAGAACAACCAGTTATGTTCACTGGTGCTCCAGTTTGGGTCCAACTGCAGGTGTCGTACAGGTTGATGACGCCATCTCCATCGGTATCCGGTTCGCCAATTTCTTCAATGGCGTACCTTCCGATGAAACGGTGCATGACTCGAGTGGGATGAGCTTTGTCAAAAAACAGGTATTCATCGACGTTGGATACGACCGTATCCCCACTGCTGCAAATCGGTAGAGGTAGCAAAGATACTCCACCAGAGCAAGCAGCGTCTTGGGAATTGGTCAAGCCGAGCGCTTCTTTGTTTTGCAGAATGTCATTGAAGATGGACCAAGCGTCAATGAAGTGAATGGTGATGCCTAATTCTGCTCGCAAATCTCCAGCCAGTGTCGACAATTTTTGATTGTATGAAACGACTTCACCTGCAATGGTTGATTGTTGGTTTTGGCTGCGGCTCATTATTTCTGGAGTTTTTTCCAATGGAGGTAGATTTGGTAGGATAAATTCGTCTGCACCGGCACTTTCCAGTTGCCTGATATGCGATTCCATGTTGCTTACAATGGTGTTTGCATTTGCTGTTCCGTAGAGGAAATCATTTCCTCCCGACCAAAGCGATACGACGGTCGATTGTGGAATAGTTGCTTGGACATTTCCAAGATAGTTTGTGATTTGAGTGCCAACGTTGGGTAACAGAACATAGGAATAACCTTGGCCAGTTTGAGAGCCACCAAAGGCACGATTATCACCAACGGCAGTTCCCGAGCCGATGGAAGTTGAAACACCGTATGCGTCCGAGGCATACTCCAACCAGACTTTTCCGTTTGAGAAACGACCTTGCCAGTATGGTGGTACATCGGGTACATTCAATATCGAATTCTTTCCGTTTCCCATGTCACTAAGCGAGTCTCCAAAAGCAATGAGGTTCGTTCTTGTTGGGAAAAGTGTGTTTTCAAACACGGTAAACGAATGCTGATTCGTAGTCAATACAGCCTGTGATGAATCGAGAATCTCTACTTGGAGGGTGTAAAAGTGGGCTCCGTTGTAAAAATGCTTCAAAGAGAGAACAAAGTCAGTGACCGTTCCCGAGGCAGTAAAGAAATAGGTTCCATTCTCGACGAGAATGGCGTTTTCATCGATTAAACTCCATTGAGCAGTTAGGTCAGTGTTGTAAGGTGCATTGGTAATTTCAACATTGACAGCAATCGTTTCGTTTGAGAGCCAATCGTATTTGTCTGTTGAGAGTTCCATTGAAGTTGCTCGTCCATTGGCTGTTGCCATCACTGATGCGCTTTGCAGCACCATGAGGGAAACAAGAATCAGGACCAGTCTGCGCACGGTTTAACGAAGGGCCGGCGGCTAAAAGGAGTTGGGACTACATACCAAAAGATGACGGGTCGATGTCCATGTCACCTTCTTTCATCATCTTGCGCATTTGCTTGTTCAGTTTTCGATTTCCGCCCATGCCTTTCATCATCTTTCGAGAGCGGTTCCATTGAGCGATGAGTTCTCGAACATCTTTTTCTCGAACACCAGAGCCACGAGCGACCCTTCGTATGCGGTCAGCCTTAATTTTAGCAGGTTCATTCTTTTCCCATGCAGTCATGCTGTCCATAATGGTTCGATAACGATCGAGATTTCCTTGCATTGCCTCTTTCTGACCTTTGGACATAGCGCCCATCCCACCGAGCATGTTACCCGGTAAAAACGACATCAACTTGTCAATGGTTCCAACTTTCGACATCATTTCCATTTGTTTATACATGTCGTTAAGCGTGAATCTCCCACTCATCAATCGTTGTGTGAGGCGCATGGCTTCTTCTTCATCCATGTCGTCTGGGGCTAAATCAATGAGGCCCTGAATATCCCCCATTCCAAGGAGCCGTGAAATGAAGCGATCCGATTCAAATTTCTCCAAGTCTGGTACGTTTTCTCCTGTACCGATGTGAACGATTGGAGCTCCAGTGGCAGCAACTGCAGAAAGTGCCCCTCCACCACGGGCAGTACCATCGAGTTTGGTGATGACAATTCCAGTGACGCCGGCAAGGGTATGGAAGGATGCAGCGACAGGTCCGGCTGCTTGGCCGACTTGTGCATCAATCACAAGCCAGCGTTCACTGGCTCGTGTAATGGCTGAAATCTGTTCAAGTTCATCCACTAATTCTTGGTCGAGTTGGTGACGTCCTGCGGTATCGACAATCACTAAATCCGCTGCAGCACATGCTGCAAGCCCGTTGCGAACAATGGTTGGAGCATCTTTGGTATCTGGTTCGCCATAGACTTGGACGGTCGAATCCTCAAGCAATTGCGTCAATTGAGCGTATGCTCCTGGTCGATGAACGTCGGCTTCAATGACTGCAACGCGTAGACCGTGCTTCTTACGGTACCATTCAGCAAGTTTGGCAGTGGTTGTTGTTTTACCTTGACCGTACAGTCCAACCAGCAGAAGCGTAGCGCCGTGCGGCTGAAATTGATGAGCAGGGCCGAGCAATCGAACCAGTTCAGTGTAGAGGATGTTCATTGCATGGGTTTGCAGCGTCAGACCAGGGCGCGGCTCTTCTTCTCGGAGCCGAGCCTCCAGTTTCTCGACCAAATCTTTGGTTTGCCGAACGTTGAAATCGGCCTCTTGTAATGCACGGCGAAGGCTCCGAGTCATTTCTCGAAGTTCTTCTTCATCCAACTTGCGTTTGTTCTTCAGCAACCCGATAGAACGAAAAATACCTCTGGAAAGGCCTTCGAGTGCCATAACTTCCCGTAACGGCTATCCCATTTCAACCCACCCATCAATCAAGATGAGTTCTCACTCTGTGTGAGCGGGATGTCAAGTTGCAAAACATCGTTCTCAAGTTTTGCTTTGACTTGGCTTGCCTTGGTTGGAACCGAGGTTTCGACTTCACGTTCTCTGCCGTTCAGCCCGACATAGAGTATTCCTTCATTGCTTCGTAGCGATAATTCGTCTCGGTTAATACCGGGGTAGTGAAGGAAAATTCGTTCCACATCTTCGTGAATCTCTCGCTTCATGCCTCGATGTATAGAGTGTTCAAGTTCGCTTCCAATCAAGTGGGGGCCGAGTGTGTCGTCCAACTGTTTGACCTCACCATACAGCCGGTTCCCAACATTGCGTAATTGTTCAAGCCCAACGACTTCGTCGTCCAACAACTCCATTGTTGCGATTTCTACGCTTTCCAACTGTGAACTCAATTCATCAATTCTCGCAAGTTCTGCTTCTCGTCGATTCATCAAAAAGGGATGGTCAAATTCTGGAGTCACACGATTAACCAAGCAGTTTGGCACCGGTAACTCATATTCGCATAAGGATTGATGTGCTCGTAAGGTTTCATTGATGCCCATTCGCTCTGGAATGGTGACAAGCGTGAATGAGGTGATTTCTGGGTTCGAAAGAACTCTGCGGACGTGCAAAACTCTGCGACGGAATCGCTCTAATTCTTCTTTCATTGAGTCGCTTTCTTTACGCCCGAACAACATTGAACGCAGTCCGCCAGAGACCCGCATCATTCGAATGATTTTATCGGACCAATTTTCAATTAACTCGGGAAGAGATAGGAAGCGGAGAGTGTGGCCAGTTGGTGCCGTGTCAAACACGATGACATCCCAAGTCGGGTCTTCGACATGACGCAATAATTCATCGAAAGCAAGTGCCTCATCGAGACCGGGAATGACCATGTCGGAGGCTTGAACTTCGGAACGCATTTCATCCATTTCTTGTTTTGCATTTGGATCAAGCATCATGCTTAGACTTCCCAGTCCACCCATACCACCGCCAGATCCCATTCCATTCATCATGTCGCCAAGTTTTGGAAGCACGGAAGATATTTTTGACTCTGGGTCCATTTCAAGCCCGAACAGTCCATCGACGCCTTCGATTGGTGTCGGTTCTGAGCCAATTTCTACGCCGAGTGAATCCGAGGTTGAGTGGGCGGGGTCGCTCGAAACGAGAAGCACGCGGAGACCGGAGTCGGCAAGCCAAACAGCAGTGGCAGCAGAGGTTGTCGTTTTTCCAACTCCACCTTTTCCACCAAACAACAAAAGTCGTGCCATACCTCCTCTAGAGGGAGGTAGTCCTTGAATCCAACGCCTACGTCTCCATGAGGCAACGACTTGATGAATGAAAACGCCACCCACCGGTCATGGCCTCGGACTTCCTACTGTTCCAATTGGCCAGCGCATCCGCATTGGTTGGTATGACGCTTGGATGGAGAGGGGTCATGACTCGTTATTCAGGATTCTATGATCTGCCAACTGCATGGAGTAACGTGTTTTGGGGGATTTTGATCGGTGGTTTCTACGGTTCTCTGACGCATAATTTCATCGTTTTGCCTTACATTGAACAGTTGCTTGTTGATGAGCAAGCTGCGGTTGTCAATCCACTCAATCTCCTGCTCGTTTGCGTTCTTGCATCTGTTGCAGTCCACCTTTTATTGCGTCGAGACCGTGTGCGAAAAGGAAGTTCACAAACAACCAGTGGTTGGGCCTTGGGTCTTGCCATTGGAGGGATGTTGGCCATGGTCTTGATTTTGGTAAGCCTCCAATCCGCCGACTTCAATATCCGTTTGGGAGTGACGGTTCTGTGCCTGGCCTTATTTGGTCCTCGATGCGAGGCGCTCATCTGTTCGTTTCAAGGTCACCTCATGCTTCAAGGCCGACGATGGGGAGCCGTTCTCCGTGGTGCTTTTTGGAGATGTGCCTATGTGGTCATGTTTGCCTTTGCACTGGTCAACACCTCTGCCTGGATTTTCATTATCCCTGCGACGCTTGTTTTCAACCGCTACTCCGAATCTTGGATTTGGGAATCGATTCCCAAAGAAGGTAAGAAACGATTGCGTAAAATCTGGGCTCGGAATGCAAGAGAAGCCCAAGCGCTGTTGGAAAATACTGCTTCTGCGCACGGTGCTGGCGTGAATGATGCAGAGGAATAGATGTAAATATCTGCTCACTTGTTCGCTGTTACCCTTTTAGGCAGGAAGAATGGCTGACATCGCAAATAAGCATTACCGGGGTGTTCCGCACGCAAGCGTTATACAACGTCGGCCAAACCAATTGGGCATGGGTTCCTGCCCCTACTGCCAAAGTGTCACCTATACTGGCGACACGATTTGCTATTCATGTGGAAGGATTCTAGCAAGCATTCGCTCTGACAAGTTCGCAATGGAACAACAATTCCACAAGGGCAGTCTCGATACGACCTACAAAATGACGCTCAAACCAACTGCGGGAGGAGTGGTACAAACGCACACTGGACGTACCGTCGACATCATGAAGAATCGAAGGAATAAATCACGGCATGTCGTCCTTTTGGTTTTGGTAACATTCATCATGCTCGCTCCACAAGTCCGAGAAAATGTGTTTGAAGAATGGGCGCCAGGACTTAAAGAATACATCATGCTCTTTCCGGCAGAGTTTCATATCTATCCAAACGAAGCTACGTTCACGCTTGACAGAACAGTTGTCCTTACCAACGGGGCGAAAACAGGTTGGGCACATGAAGATGTGCTGATTCCACTCAATATCGAATCTTTATCCGGCGAAAATTCAGATTTCAAATACACAAACGGTGAATTGCCTCGCTCTACCGAAATGATTCAGGAACTTATTGGTGTCAATATACTTCTGAAATCCAGTGAACAAGTTGTTGATGACTTCATTGAGGTTCCAATCAACGGTTCGATACTGTCCTATGAAGACCGTCTTACGACTTCGCAAGGGCATCATGTTTGGTGGCCAGAATTCAACCCGAACGACAACAATTCCTGCAAGGTGTCTCAGTGCGTTAAATTTGAGTTCTCTCTTGACCCCGGCGAAAAGGCCATTTTCTCGTTTCAAGCAACGGTAAAGAGTACTTCATATTCATGGTGGGACAAATCTTCACGTGTCGATTCTCGTATTGCAGGCATTGATGGGGGAATCAACGTCGAGAACAGCGGTACATTTGAGGATTTAATCATGCGTGGAGACGGTGACAAGTCTCGTGACTTCACGGATGCTACCTGGTACGATCGCGGCGTTGATTCTGATGGTGTCTACAGAGGAAACGCCATCAATGCGCAAGAGGATTTGGTCATACAAACAGCCGCCATGATTACTTCGAGCCTTCCTGAGAACAGAAAGGACAACGCGTATGCTTATTCACGAGCAGCATTTGATTACCTCCACGAGCACATCACTTACGACAAAAACGCTCCAGTCATACCCCGCAGTGGCCCTGTTTGTCTACAGGACAAAACGGGAGATTGCGATGAGCAGACAAACGCTTTCCTCTCATTGTTGCGAGTAAATAAAATTCCTGGGTGGTATGTGTTTGGCGCCCTGGTTGACGGTGACTACGAAGACTGGGAAGGGCACGGGTGGGGATACATTCAACTTCCATTGAAAGATTCATGGTGTGAATCACGAGATATTACATTGGATACATGCTTTGTCGAGGCATCCGTCGATGTCGTCAACAACAAGTGGCTGCTGCATACACCGAATGCATACATTTCATGGATTGAAGAACCTGACAGCACAGGCACTCTTCTCAACAACTATTACGCTCCAGGAAGTTACTCCAAATATCTAGGCACAGTCCGAGCACCTCCGCTTTACACTACATTAGGTGATGTTGACCTGAACGGCGGAAAATACCAAGTCAAGATACTTGCTGAGGATCTGAGTTGATACCATGCGAATAATAATTGGAGGCGCTGGCAGGGTTGGAACGGACATGGCTCGTGCCCTTCGGGCTGAAGACATGGATGTCGTCCTCGTAGACTCAGACTCACGCGCTGTGAAAAATGCTCAGAATCTCGACGTACTTGTCATCCATGGTGACCTAACAACCCGCGAAAAACTCTACGAGGCGGGAATTGGAGAAGCGTCAGTGTTTGTGGCTGCTACGAATTCAGACGAACGAAACTTGCTTGCATGTGCGCTCGCAGATCATGCCCACCATGAAATAGCGGGGCCAAAAGCCAAACCATTACTTTCCATTTGCCGTGTTCGAAATATGAATTACATCAATGAACAGAACGATGGAAAACTTCAATCATGGGCGAAAGTAAACCATGTGGTCAACCCACTTGAAGGCGCAATACGCCGTCTCCATTCAGGTTTACGCTCTTCGGCAATTGAGGAGGTCGTACCTTTTGGCCACGATGCTTTCATTATCGAATTGGATGTAACTGCTGAAGCAACTCAAGTCGTGTTTCAAAAACTGAGAGAAGCAACCCATAAAATTGAGGGCGGTATGCCATTAATCGTAGGACTCAAACGTGAAGGCGAGAAAAGCCTGGTACCTGATGGAGACTTCATGTTAATGCCAAACGACCGAATTGCGGTGGCTACTACAGGTCTCTCAAGTTTCAATCGGATTTTGAATATCTTTGGCCATGAGGCTACGGACTTTCCGGCCCAACCTCGAGTTGCCGTTATTGGAGCAAATAAAATCGGTCAACGAATAGCCGATGACTGGCTGGAATCTGGTGCTTCAGTCACCGTAATTGAACGAGATTTACAAGTCGCGAACTCATTGTCTGGTGCAGATATTGGTTCTCACCCCAACCTTGAGGTCATTCATGGTGACCACCTTGACCGCGACATTCTCACTGAGATTGGTATTTCTGAACACCACATTGCCATCGCAGCATTGGAAGACGACCTTGCAAGTATTGCAGCGGCTTTACTGGCCAGTGATATGGGTGTTCAGCGAACTGGTCTTTTGCTTTATGATGCAGATTTGGTCAAGGTCACACAGCGAATGGGAATCACATTTGCAGTCGATCGAAAGCGTGTTGCCGTCGATAACATGTTGGCTCAAATACACACAAAGACCGCTGGTGGTTACGCTATCCTCTCGAATATTCCAAACATCATTGGCGTTAGCATGCTCGTTTCAGAGCACGCAAAGTTTTCCGGAAAGCGTATTCTCGAGGCATCGTTTCCCGAGTGGATGCGCATTGCCTTTATTCAGCGTCAAAACACGAGCGGTATTTGGGAATCACTCCGCCCTTCTCCGGACAAAACCTTGTTGGAAGACGACCGATTAATCATCTTCTGCAGTCCTGAACGGGTCGCTGAACTCGAAAAACGGTTCAAGGTGTGATTATGCGTTTCGATGTGTTGAACCTTATTCTTGGTTGGACGCTCATTGCGCTGACCTTACCACTTTTTTTGTGTGGCTTGCTAACCATCTGGTTGGACGACTGGCAATTAGCATTGTATTCTTTTGCGATTCCTGCAATACTTTCTCCTACGGTAGGTCTCTTGATGTTGAGTCTTGGAACACGTACCGATACCACTGAACGGCTACGAGACCGTGAAGCCTTTGCTGCCGTGGCACTTGTATGGCCAATTGCCGTTTTCATTGGTGCGCTACCGTTTTGGTTTGGAGGTATGTTCGTTGGTCCATTTACCCCCGATGCGTTGATGGTGGACATTCTACGTGGGGCGGTAAACTCGTGGTTTGAATCGATGTCTGGATTCACGACTACTGGTGCCACGATTATATCACACAGCATGAGCCCAAATTGTATACCCGGGGTGACTGCCGATTGTATCCATGCTCAACCTCGCGGCCTACTCATTTGGAGGTCGCTCACGCAGTGGTTTGGTGGCATGGGTATCATCATGCTTGGCATGATGATTTTGTCTCGGGTGATCGGTGGTGGTATGGCGCTTGCACGAGCTGAACTCACCGGTCCTTCCCTCTCTCGACTCCGACCAAAATTGAAACAAACAGCTTTTGCACTATGGGGGTTGTACCTTTTTCTCACTTTGTTGGAATTTGCCCTCCTCTATTTCACCGGCGCAATGGATTTGTTTGATTCGGTGAACCACGCACTTACAACGATGCCATCCGGTGGTTTTTCTACTCGTGATGCCAGTATTGGATATTATGATTCATTCCTTGTTGAATCCATCATCATCCTGTTTATGTTCCTTGCAGGTGTCAATTTTACGCTTCTCTGGTTTGTTCGTGAGGGTGATTTCAAACGTGCCTTTGGTGACGAGGAATTCCGTAATTATTTGACCTATGTATTTGTTGCAGCTTCTGCAATTTTTATAGCACTGATTGCCTCAGGATACTCAATTACGAACGCATTTAGGGATGGTTTGTTCCAAGTCGTTTCCTTTGCCACTTCAACCGGTTACACTTCATCGGACTACATGGATGGTTCGTGGCCATTGGTTGCGCATCTCATTCTCTTCATACTGATGGTTGTTGGAGCAAGTGCCGGGTCGACAAGTGGCGGTTTGAAATTACTGCGTGTCAATCTTGCTTTCAAAGTTGCAATGCGGGAATTGGTTCGTATTGCCCAACCACGAAAAGTGGAACAAATCCGTATGAATGGCGAAGTTATTGAGCAGAACCAAATCGGTCTCATTGTAGGAATGCTGTTTGTATGGGTTGGACTCTTTTTCATCTCAAGTTTAGTGTTGGCCATTTTCATGCCAAACGATTCTTTTGAAAGTGTAACCATGGTTGTCGCTTCATCGCTTGGAAACACAGGCCCGACACTCGGTGATTTCGGCCCTGCCGAGACATGGGAAAGCATGAATTCTGGTGCACTTATTGTCACTTCTATCTTGATGTGGTTTGGTCGACTCGAATTGCTCACAGCAGTTATTTTGATGCATCCCCGCACGTGGCGAAGAGAGAAGAGGGTTCATTCAGACAGGTCTGCAATAGCACTGTTTAGAAGGCTAATTGAAGAGAAAGAAGAGAAGTAAACCCCAGACGATTAGAACAGTTTCATTTGCCCTGGAGGGCTGCTTGATTCATCTTCATCTCCTGTAGGCTCCACAGGTTCGTTTTCGGTTGCTTGAATCACTGGCTCCACTTCTTCAATAAGCGGTTCGAAGGTTTTCTCAAGCAAAGATTGTTCGTAGGCTTCATCGTACTCAGACATTAGATTCTTCGTTGCTCTACGGCTTAGAGGTAGTCCAGCGAGTGATGCATGCTCTTCACTGCTGAATCCAAATTTGAACGAAAGAGCGAAGTCTTGAGGGTCGCCGAGCAGAGGTGAATCTTTCAACATAGCCGTGAGTAGTGGCAACATTTCGTCACGCAAAGCAGCGGAACTCATGCCAGTTTGTTCAGCAAGTTTCTCCAAAATAGACGGCCGAGTTCTTGAGGAACCTCGACGGAGGAAGTTTGGATACGATGGATAAATACGAGCTTCAAACGGTACCGGATTTGTTACCGATGCTGAAAGGCTCGCTAATTGTCCACTCCAGTACCAAGACCGATGGGCAGTGCTTCGGAATTGGCCCATGTACATCTTTGAGGCGATGGACAGGCTCTGATTTCCACGCCGAATCGATTCCTTGCGAGGGAACAATGAGGAATTATTCCAGTGAACCCAATTGATCATGTCGGGCGGGGTTTTTTCTATAGAACGGCCGATTTGAACTGCTTCCTGGGCTGCATTGGACCGGTACAACTTGTCGAGTCCAGGAAAGACTCCTTCCGATGTATCGCGTCGACCTGCGTACGCCTGACTTTCAACCATCTCTTTGGTAATTGTCCCGTCTGCTGTGGATGAGAGAACTTGTAGGTCGCGAACGAGCGCTCGCAAATCACCTGGGTTCGAAGTGACGAGTGCTTCAATGGCAGCGTCATCGAAATTGAGTTTTTCTTCTCGAAGGACTCGACGAGCAATTCTTCGCAGTGCTTCGTTACTGGCACGATCAAAAGTGATGGTCTGAAGATGCTTTGTAAAACGGTCACGTGTCGAACTCCATGAAGAACCGCTGCCCCACAGTCCCATGATTTCGTTGCACGCTAGAATTACCGGCTGTCGAGTTTCAGCGAGTAGACTGAGTAATTCTGCTTTACCACCAGAATCACCCTTCAACGTTACGGAATTCCCTTTGGAGTCTTCGCCTTGTATGGCGTTCTCAATCCTGCTCTGACTCACCTTTCGTAATCCGCCAGAAATATGGTCGACTTCGTCAATAAGGACCAGAGTACGTTGTTTCTTAGCATCCGGGTTGTGGAACAACGACCTGTGAGTCGAGCCATGCGTTGCGACTTTACGAATGGCTGCCGCATTTCGCGCATCTGATGCGTTCAGTTCGATGACGTTCCAACCCATATCCTGGGCAATAGCTCGAGCCACAGAGGTTTTCCCTACACCGGGTGGGCCGACGAGGAGCAAGGCTTTCTTACGAGGTAGACCGTTTTGCCATTCGTCAAGCCAAGCGCGAATCTTTCTTCGCTGGACTTCGTTGCCTTCGAGTTGACGTTCAGACGACGGCCGATGCCGTTCCGTCCAATCACTCACTTCAGCCATAATACAATCATGTTTCCGAGGGTTCTTCAACCTTCACTGAAAGACTTCCTCGTTCGAACTGCTTTCCATTACAATTCGTCGATATGCACTCGATGTTGTTCTCCAGTATCTCTTGAGCGAACGGTAACCGTTTGGTCTTCAAGCGATTGGTGGTCTACAGTTATGCAATGCGGAACGCCGATTTCATCGGCGCGTGCATAGCGCCGTCCAATCGAGCCACTTGAGTCGTATATGGATACAATGTTGGCCTTTGCGCACAGCCCAGCATGTATGGATTTTGCGAGTTTACCCATTCCGTCTTTTTCGAACAGTGGGAATACACAGTAATCGACGGGTGCGATGTTTTCGCTCAAGCGTAACGTCGTGTATTGCTCCCCATCTTTGCCTTCTTCATCGTAGGCGTGATCAAGAATGTGCCAAATGATTCGGTCTATCCCAAACGCTGGTTCAACAACATGAGGGATGTACCATTCACCAGAAATCGTTTCTGTTCGTTGAACTCTCTTGACATGCTCGAGTTCCACGGCGACTTGATCGCCAGAATCAAGAGTGAGTTGAATCGGGAAATCTGCGTTTGAAGGTAGGCGTTCTACTGCCGCTTTCACTGCGCCTGCAAGTGCTCTAAATGCAGGGCCTGCCTTGGCGCCATCGGTTGTCCAGCCATCTATTTCGACCACTTTTGGTTCATCAAATTCTCGCCGAGCACGGAGTGTTTTTCCTGTTGCATTTTCGTGCGCTTCAAGGTCATAGCATCCTCGATGCGCAATACCGACGCATTCGATCCAACCGTACGAGCCATGAATTTCAGCATCCCAACAATCCGAGGCATAGTGAGCCATTTCATCGGCTTCGTGTTGTCGGAACCGCAGCCGTTCCGCATCGATTCCAACTTGGGTAAGGAAGTCGAAGGTTTTGGCCATGAAAAATCCGACCGTCTCATGGCGAATGATGCCTTGTTCGACAGCGTCTCTGAACGTCATTTTGAGTTCACCTTGCTCGTCTGCAACCAGCGTTATGACATGGTGATCCCAAACGGAGAAATCATGTTGAGCAGTTTCGTGAGGGTTGATGAAATATTCCAACTCAGCCATGTTAAATTCACGCAAGCGTATCATGCCTTGCCGAGGGGAAATTTCGTTTCGGTAGCCCTTTCCAACCTGCACAGCTCCAAAGGGTAAACGTTCTCTGTTGTGTCGGTATAATGCGGGGAACGAAGTGAACATTCCCTGTGCAGTTTCCGGTCTCAAAAAACCGGGACGGCCTGAGCGACCGGCACCAATCGTCGTGTTGAACATGAGGTTCTGTGCAGTGATTTCAGTCCATTCCACAGCATTGCACGATGGGCATGGAGGTTCTGATTGGTCGAGAAGTGCTTGCAAATCACCCTTTGTTAATGAGTCTGGATTGGGGTGAAACGCTTCCAGCAATGTATCCGCTCGACTTGCTTCTTCACAAGCGGAGCACATGGTCATGAAGTCAGAAAACTCTCCGACGTGACCTGATGCTTCAAGAACTGCATACGGAGTGACAGTCGGACACGAAAGTTCAACGATGTTTCCAAGCGAAAGCCAGTGGTTAAGCCATGTTTGGTTCACGCGATTTCGTAGACGTCCACCAACTGGACCAAAGTCATACAATCCCTTGGCACCTCCGTGAATTTCGAAAGCAGGAAGCAATATTCCTCTTCGTTTGAGCATCCCAGACAAGCGTTCCAATCGGGCCGTAGTCTCGTCGGTCATCGTCACACCTTTTCAGCGCTAGAAGAACTGGCCTTTCAACCTCTCCGTTGTGATAGGCTCAATATCCCCAAGCGTAGCGTTAAGAAGAACCGCCGCGAGTGCAAATCATGGGGCAATCAATGGTAGCCATTACCGAGCCGGATTGCACGGGTTGTGACTTGTGCATATCCCATTGTCCATTCGAGGCTTTATTGCCGCTCGCGTCAAACCCCAAACATCGGAAACATTCGAAAAGACCGATTATTGTTGTCGCTGAGCAATGCGTTGGGTGTCTTTCATGCATTGGCTCGTGTCCAACAGGTGCTCTCCATGAAGTTCAAACGCCAATTGATGCTTCGCAGTCGCCTCTTTTGCTGATGCCGCAACCTCCGGAAACCGAACCGGTTAACCGTTGGAAAAAGGGAGGAATCGGTTGGGCATAACCGATTTATTGTGTGCCGTCTAAAGCGTTAATTTGATTTACTCCTTGCACGCGACTCCGACCACGGGGAACGTGAAAAAAAATGGCAGATATTCACTACTTGGATGAACCTCTCGAAACAGAGGGCCTTCTCGAGTTGTTATGTCCCCCTGTCAGAAACTGGTTCAAAGATAAGTTTCCGGACTTCACGGAGCCGCAAAAACTCGCTATTCCTGCCATTATGGACCAAGAGCATTTGCTCCTTTGCTCACCGACTGGTTCCGGTAAAACTCTAACTGCTTTTCTCACCATCATCGATCAGTTGGTTCGCCGAGCACTGGATAACAAGTTGGATAAGCGTGTGTATTGTGTTTACATTTCACCGATTAAGGCATTGGCGAACGATATTCAACGAAACTTGATTGGCCCGCTCACCGAGATATCTGAAACGTATTTGCCGAGCCGTGCTCAAGAAATCCGGGTTGGCCTCAGAACGGGAGACACCCCACAATCTGAACGGCAAAAGATGCTCAGAAATCCTCCGCATATTCTCATCACGACACCAGAAAGTCTTGCGATTGCTATAACTTCGCCGAGATTCCAGCCCATTGTCAGCGAAGTAGAATACATGATTGTTGACGAATTACACTCCTTGGTTCCAACGAAGCGTGGCGTTCATCTTGCTCTTACGCTTTCCTATCTCGATACTCTTCTCAATCGCCCTGTCCAACGAATCGGAATCTCTGCGACGATGGAGCCGCTCGAAACGGTAGCTGAATACCTCGTATCGAGCGATGACCGTGAAAGCCGCGGTGATAACACGCGTGTTTGCATTGCCAAAATTTCCGGTTCCAGAGAATTAGATTTGGATATTCTCATCACCGATCCAAAATTCAGCGACCTTTCTGTTCTCAAAATATTTGATAAAAATGTTGAAGCTATCGCTGATTTAATTGCAGCACATACGACAACTTTGGTCTTTGCAAACACGAGAAAAATGACAGAAAACATTGTCCTTAAACTCCGCCCATATCTTGGTGATCTCGTTGCTGGCCACCACGGTTCGATGGATAAGAAAATCCGTCTTGATGTTGAGAAACAACTCAAGCATGGTCACTTGCGAGCCGTAGTCACCTCATCCTCGTTGGAAATGGGTATCGACATTGGTTCAGTTGATTTGGTTCTTCAGATTGGTAGTCCTGGCGATATCGCTACAGCTTTGCAACGAATTGGCCGAGCAGGCCACCATGTAGGGGGTATTCCCCGGGCACGATTCCTGCCGTCAAGTGTTGACGACTTGATTGAACTGGCCGCCCTTCAGGCAGCCATCCAAACCGGTGATATGGATCGACTTGATTTCCCTGAAAATTGTCTCGATGTGGTTGCTCAATTCATGATTGGGTTGGTCATCATTAACGATATCGATATTGATGAAGCCTACGAAGTTATTGTGAATGCATGGTCGTATCGTAATTTTGAGTACGATGATTTCATTGAAGTTTTGGACATGCTCGAAGAAGAACGTCGTGTTTGGGTTGATTGGGAAGAAAACCTCTACGGTAAGCGAGGTTATTCTCGAATGATTTACTACACCAACATCGGTACCATCGCTCCAGACAATTCCTACTTGGTGTTCAACGCTGAAGGATCTATTCTTGGACAACTTTCTGGCTCCTTTGTATCCAATCTACGTGGTGGAGACGTTATTCTGCTCGGTGGTTCAACCTACAGAGTTACCAACATCCAAGGCACTCGTGTCAATGTTGCATCCGTCACAGGCCACCGTCCAACAGTTCCTTCTTGGTCGGGAGAAGCACGTTCTCGTTCACGTGAATTATCCAGTGCACTTCTCAGTCTGATTGGCCACTGTATTGTCGCTTTGCGTCGAGAGCAAGATCCTCGTATCCTTCTGCGTGATGCATACGGTCTTTCGGCCGATGTCGCCAATGCGATTGCCCGTCATCTCGAAGAACATTCGATCGATTCATTCCAAGTCCCTGATCCAAACCGAATCTTAGTAGAACAGGTGATTTCAGGTGGGCATCCAACCTACATGATTACGACGTGCCGAGGCAGAGGTTTCAATACCGCTTTGGGCTATTTCATGGCAGGTCTTGCCGAATCAAACAACATCTCGGTGATTGAATTGTCGTTCGATGAGAACGGATTACTCATTCGAACTTCGGAAGAAGTCGACCCGGGGCAAATGTATCAAGCGTTCAGGAACAACGACCACATTGAAGTCATTGAGCGCTACATTGTCAATACACAAATTTTTGCGAAGCGATTTAGAGAAGTTTCAGGTCGCTCAATGATTATTCCAAAACGTATTGGCGCTGAAGAGATCAGTCCACAACAATTCCAACAACGGGCTGACGCCTTATTGAACAAACATCGAACAATCGATGACAGTCTTTTGATGAGGGAAGCCAAAAACGAAATCATGTTCGGAGATATCGACATGAAGAGTTTGCAACAGTTCCTCAAACTCTGTGTAACTGGTGATGCCCGTATTGTTCACAACAAGGTAACCGTCCCTTCTCGTTTGGGTATGTCCCTGTTTATGTCGGCCTTTGAGGATCTTATGGCTATGAAGACACGGGCGTTCTTGGTCAAGGATATTGACCCTGCAGTACTTCAACGCTTACTCGGAACCCGCAGTCTGGCAACAGAACTGACCGAAGAACAACTTTCCAAATTTTACTTGGATAAGGCACCCATTCCTGAAAATGCAGACCAACTGTTCATTCTCATGTCGCACGGTGGTGGATTGGACCCTTCGTTCCAAAACCCACTCTATAACGATAAACTCAAAGACATAGACCTTGATTTAATCCGTGGTTGGGTACAAGAATTATGCCAGGCAGGAAAAATCACCAAGTTGGAAGGAACAGGTGCACCTGAACTCGATGGCAAATGGTTCAGTTCCTTCATGGCTGAGATTCACGGAACGCTTGGCTGCCTCTCAGTGAACGGTGGGAAAGACGTCGATGACTTGCGTGAATTGCACACACGGGGTCTTTCGTACAAGGTTGCCACAGAATTTGACGGCCGCACTCCGATCAAATGGGATGAAAAGCAGCTTGGTGACCCTCACGAAGCATTACGCGTCAAAATCATTGAAATGCTCGGAAGCGAAGGTCCACAAACCGGAGATATTCTCAGCAATCGATTACCGTTTCCTCGCAACATGGTCGATCGAATCCTGTTGGAACTCGAAACCCGAAACGTTCTTTCTGTTGGATTTTACAAACAAACTGACGATGCTGAATACATCTTGAAAATTGACGAGCATCGTCTCATTGATGGCTCTGAAGATGTCGTTGAATACCGCTGGGTTCAAAACCTCGTCTTGGATAAAACCTTCAAACAATATGAAGACGGTTTTGCAGCGTTTGATTCGCATGTATTGTTCCAAAAGCAGCAAGAACTTCTCTACCGAGTAAACGATTTCCGATTCAAAGATTGGCAGGACATGCAACTTGATTCTGATGTTATTATGGGCCGTTTGCTACACAACCGTATGGGATACACGACCAAGGAAACCATTCCAATGCTTCTAGGTCTCAAACCCGAACCATGGATTGGGCCAATGGAAGAAGAACTTCTGCGTAGAATCCCAATCGGTGAAAACGTAACTCGTCAAGAAATACTGGCGGATTTCCCGAAAGGCGACGAACACAGAGCCCTTCAACGCGACATCAAATACGCATTGTCGAATCTTGAGCGTCAAATGTTAGTCGTGAAACAATTTGAGGATGTTTCCGGTCGCCGTCGCCGACTTTCACTGTTCCATCGAGTGCACGGTGTTTACGATACTATGGATTTTGAAAGTTCACTTGTTGATTTAATTCAACGAATGGGCCCAGTCAAGGGGAGTACGCTTCGTTTCTATGTTTCTCGCTCGTTTGAAGACCTCACAGTTGCGCTCATGAACCTCGAGAAAGATGGACGAATTGCTAAGGTCATGGCATTGGTTCCTGACCCTGAAGCGTTTTATTGCATGCCGGATGAAGTTGAATTGCTTCAACGCCCACGCAGAGAAGACCGAAAAATGCGTATTCTCACCCAGTCAGACCCATATGTTTCACGGTTCATTTGGGAGGTTCGCAGTGTTCTTGATCGTGGCTGGTATCTACCAGTCTTCAAAGGCATAGACCCTATTGGGAAAGTGTTGATGTTCAAGGTTAACGACTACTTGGTGATTAAGGATTTACACGTCCCTACCGCTTACTTGGATGAATTTTGTTCAGCCTTTGAACTCCTTCTTGAGAACCACGCAGACCAACTGGTCGATGTGGCTGTGATGTCGAATTTCAACAGCGAGCCTGTTGCGAATTTAGATGAAACAACGCGCTCGGCTTTAGAATCAATTGGCTTCAAAATGGCAGGCGAACGCATGATTCGTGGTGGAGTCGTCGACCCTCAACCGAGAGAAATTGCTGAACGTGCTCTGTTCTATCAGCATCATTTGCATCAGAAAACGCGTCTTGAACACGAAAGTGCTGCAGTGCGAAAAGTGGACGAAATCCGTGATGATTTCGCACTCCGTGGCCGTTGCGAATTGTACCGCGTCGACCTCAAGAGTATGGCCAGTGCTAATCGCTTGCATCAAGGTGTAAATCTACGAGGCCATCAAGTCTGGTCAACCTACGAACATTTCCAAAACCTCCTCGCCATTCGAGGCGAACCACATGAAGAGGAATTGTGGGATATTATCGAGTTCTTCAGTACCAATTCGGACCCAAATTTGTTCAAAGAACGGCATGCTCTCACACAATCTGAGTTTAGAAAACTGGTTCAACCACTTATTCGGACCGGACACATTGTTCAGGATTACCGGGGTGGATTTAGAACCGTCAAAATAGAAAAGAACGTCGATCGTGTCGAACTTCGTCGAGAATATTTGCGAAACTTAGTCAAAGAATATCCTGTAATCACACTCAAACAGCTTCTACGTCTTGCCGGAACGCCATTCAAGCCCGAGGAAATCAAGTCTGTTCTAACCTCGTTTGAAGAGGATGAAACCCTCGTCAAAGGTTTCCTCATTGAGGACCTCGACCAAGTTTGCTGGGGCCGTAAGAATCTACTTGAAGAGGCGAGAGAGATTCCTCCAATTCGTGACTTTGTCCTTCCACCAAGCGACCCAATTGCTCCATATTTCGCTGATATTTTGAAAGAACGCTTCGGATTCGGGTCAGCATATCTGGTGTTCAAGAATGCAGAACCTATCGCGGCTTTCAAAGCAAACACACGCAACAACATCATCGATATCAAAGATTACGAGGGTTCTGAAAAGGCATGGAGAATCGTGAAGGAATTTGCTTGGGAGCACCAAATGCCGCTGCAAACAGACTTGCGTATCGGCGGCAAGCGATTGAAGTGATTTGGTCGTTCAATCATTTTACCAATTGGTTGATAAGGTATCGACCGATGCTCAAATCATGAAATCACGCGCACTGCTCGTCCTGTCTGTTTTTATGTTCAGTTTGATGACACCATTGCTCGGCTCCAGCAGTGCTCAAGGGCCTGCAGAAATGGAAGTCATCGGTACTGCAGTTAATCCTGCAAACAACCACACATATCATCTTCTGAGCGCCAGTTCTTGGGAAGATGCAGCTGATGCAGCCCGTGGTCTGGACGGGTTTTTGACCACCATTGATAACGCTGAAGAAAATCAGTGGTTGTTCGATACATTTGCCTCTTTCGATAACCAATCAAGGCACCTGTGGACAGGCCTCTCAGACGCAAATCAAGACGGCTCCTACCGTTGGCACGATGGTTCTCCGTTCTATTACAACAACTGGGGTGACAGCCAACCGTCTGAAGGCGGTGACGAAGATTACGTTCACATCGCCAGCACAAACATGGGTAACATCATGCCAGCCACTTGGAACGACTTGGAAAACGACCCTCAATACTTCCCAGTTTACGGCGTCGTAGAAGTCGGCGAGGGTGCGGACTTTTCACTTCGATTCGACGGCGATAGCGACCATGTTGAGATTCCTCATGATGACGGTTTGAACATCTCCAACAGCCTTTACCTCTCTGCCATGGTTTACCCATTTTCAACTGAAGGTATTCATTTCATCAGCATGAAGGGCGATTACGGTTGGGGCATGTATCTCAACGACGGTAACCTTGGGTACGCTTCCGAATACAGTCTCTCCAAGCATCCGACCTCCAATGCAACCGTCTCTGAAAACATGTGGTCGCATGTGGAAATTGAATTTATCGAATCAGTGGGCGGTGAATTCAGAATCAACGGGGAACCGGCCGGACTCATATCAGCTGAAGAATCAATGATACCACTTGGTGACTTTGGCTCGAACGATTGCTTCACCTCCGGCGATGCATGCGATGAACTTTACATCGGTAGTATGGGTGCTGGATGCGATTGTAATTTCTTTGAAGGTATGCTTGATAATATTTCCATCGGCTCTTCGCTTGAGAACTCATCTGATCGGATTTGGGTAAGCAATTGGTCGTTTGGCGAAGGGGAGGGTTCTCTCACTTTGGACCATGAAGGGCGTGAAGGAACTGTTTTCGGTGCCGATTGGGTCATGCCAGATGGAACGATAGTTGCACAAGCGATCGAACTTGAAAACGATATGGATTACTACATTGAATCTGCGCAAGCAGGTGACCAACTGTTGTTTTACGGTGACGTCGATGAGTTAACCAAAGAAATGTACTTCAACATGTTCTCATGGGGCGATTTCGGAAAAGAACCAATCACGATTGATGTCTATGCTGCTCATGACCGCGTCCCAAGTTCATGGGACCATGATGCCTACTATGCGGCTGAATACAGTTACATGTGGGAAAGTTGGAGTTGGCCTGAAGAGGGCAACTGGTGGTTTGTACTCGTTCCTCGAGGAGATGTTGAAGAGGTCACTATCGCCCTGACTTGGGTTGTTGCCGACCCACCCCCTGCCCTTTCGGAAATGACGGAACTTCTCAACGGGATTCCTGTTACCGGGCAGTCCATTGACAGCAATCGGCAAACGCCGTTTGAAGACCGTATCTTGTATTATTACGTGAACGTCACAGAACCCCTTTCCACATTGAGCGTCGAAACGTACGGAGGGCAAGGAAACATAAATTTGGGATTGTCTTGGTTGACGGTACCTGACCCGTTCGACCAGTGGTTTGACATCTTTGATTCCGAACCTGAAAACTCCGAAGATGGCATCAGTATGGATTCGAAAATGTCGTGGAGCAGTGGTCCAGGGAATGAAGAAATAGCCACAATCTATGACCTTCAACCTGGGCTGTACTACGTCTCAGCCTACACCTATCAACGCGCCTCAGATTTCACCATCAAGGCGAGTTTTACCTATGCTCCGGATAACATCGAACCTGAAGACGCCATCGTATTGACGCCCGGTGTTGCCTACGGGCCGTTGAGTGGATACGATGGATTGTATCAGTACTTCACCGTTGATGTACCTGCGGATACGGAGCGACTTGAAGTCGATCTCTCAGATGGATACGGCGAAGCAACGCTGTTCATGAGATATCTAGAAGCCCCAGATGCCGGTAATTATGACCACCTTTCGGGTAGCCCTGGTGCCGGCGACAAAATAGGATTCAATGACCCAACACCAGGTCTGTGGTACATTCTGGTATACACAGATGAAATCTTCGCAAACACCATGATTACTGCTTCGTTTGAAGACCGATATGTATGGAATTACGATGGAACTCCAATACAGTTGTTCAACGGTGAGGAGATTACGGGTATGGATGCGCCTGCAGGTGAGGAACTTTACTTCTTCATCGAACTTGAGATTCCTGCTGAGTACCTTGAAGTTACAACGTTCGGGGGCGAAGGTTCACTTTACCTCGAAGGAGAAGGCAATCAACTCTTCATGGATTGGGACGACGATTGGTTCTTTGAAGAAGGCGAAGATGACGGCAAAACTGGAGGTCGTCAAGGCGGCATAACAGATATGGAGTTCACGTCCTATCCAGTGTTCGAAACCTCGTACGGTGAAGGAACTGAACAGAACATGTTTGTCTCTATGCCTGCAAACGGACGCTTTGACATCACTTTGATTGCGATTGAAGATGTGACCGATGTCGGATTGGTGGCAAATTGGCTTGAATCAGATCTTCCTCCAGTCGATCCAAATCCAGTCGACCCTGTGGACCCAGTTGATGCTCAATCATGTGAGGAGTTTGCCTCTGAAGAAATGACGATTATCGATGAAAACGAAGACGGGGTAATCTCGCAAAACGAATACCAACGTTCTTTTGGTGACCTCGTCGATTTTGATGAAATTGATCTTAACAGTGATGGCGAGCTTGAGTTCCGAGAAGTCGTTCAAGAAATCTGCTCGTGCGACAATGAACTGATGATTGTGTTTTCACAACTTGGAATTTTTGACCGGGTTTCTGTTGAAGTCATGGAGTCTCAGTCGTATGTGAATGAATATAATTTTGAGAAAATCGACGCAGATTCTGACGGTATAATCACCTTTGATGAACTCGACAAGGCAGTATTGACCTGTTTGACGACTTACGATGCATTCGACGGCGATGGTGACGGAGTCTCTGACGAGAATGATGCATTCCCGAACGACCCGGATGAATCAGTTGACACCGACGGTGATGGAGTTGGAGACAATGCGGATATTGCTCCAAGTGTGGCGAACGACGTCATTTACTCTAGCGGAGCGGTCCTGTTTTTGATGCTCATTGGCGTACTCGTCTTTTTCTTGCGCAGCAGTGGCGGTAACAACGGTAGGAATGAATGGGACCAGCCACAACAAATGCCAGAATTTGATGAACGAATGATGGGCATAGAGGAAAAATCAATTCCTGCCATCGAGCCAACGGAATACGCTCCAGTTCAAGAACAACCGAACCTCTTCGAAAGCTATGCAGCACCATCGACGGAACAATCGATTGCGTTCAGTGAGGTGAGCGATTTGTTTTCATCCAACAGTATGCAGTCCGCACCTCCGTCAGAATTGATGGGGATGCTGGACGGTGCTGGAAACGAAGTAATCGAATACCCTGCAGGCAGCGGGGTTCGTTGGACTCGAAGCGACGCAATGCAACCTTGGTCTCAGGATTAAGTTTAGTTTCTCGCCCTCTTCTTGGGCTGAAGCAATCCGAAAGGGCGTAACAGCCGTACAATGTGCTTGTGCAACTCTGGCAGAATGTCAAACATGATGAGCGCCATGAGGAACATCGCTCCCAGTGAAACTACCCGTGCAGCATACGCATGTCCGAACTCAAACACTGACATTCCAAGGTACGACCATTCAGTGTAGGTCATGTGCATCCAAATGAGTCCAGCATTCCGGAACAGATTCAAAATATGGATGACGGGAATGGTAAGGATAAGTGCCCGACAACGACGTTTCCAATCGATGTCCAGAACAGCAATTGCACCGATGAAAATCACCATCGATTGAAGTGCAGTACATGCTAATACGAAATTGATTCCAATAGCGGTTCCATCGCCCAAAAGCAATTCCGTTTGGAATGGATACTCTCCAACAAATTCACCCATGAACCAGCGGTTTCCTTCCCACGCATCCCACGCAACTTCTCCATTGACGGTGTTCACCGTTGTTTCGCCAAGCACAACATCGCCAGAACCAGAGAACCGTAGGAACATGGCTGCTTGACTGGCTACGAACCAAATCGCCAGTACATTGAGCCACGGCACATGAGCAACCAACAAGTAAGGGCCACCGGCGTAGGCAACAGCACCCCTCGCCCAAAGAAGAGAATTCTTTGTTGGCGAATCATCGACACGTCCCTCCCACATCGCCATACCGATTCCCATTGGCAGTGCAGCGGTACAGAATACGGTGAGGACAGCATCATCGTGTGCGAGGTATTTTGATGCGTCGTTAAAGAAGGTCAGTCCGACCATAATCCAGCCAAATTGAGCTAAACGTATACCATCACTTTTCCTTCGATGCCACGAAACGGCAAGTGAAACCATACCCACTGCGCCAATCAGAGAACCTACCTCTGGACTGAACAGCATGGTGACTTCCAACAGATGATTCCATTTCAACACTGTTATGGTTCGATGCAAAATCACTTCACCTTCGACCGTTTGGGCGTATCATGCGAGGGTTTGTTGTTCAACACACACCAGCCCCATTACCGGTGAATGCTCCATCTCACGGCGGGATTGCTTTCCTTGATCGAGACGGCGTACTGAACATTGGAAGTCCGAATTACATCAATGCGGCAAATGAGTTTGTTGCGTTGCGAAATGCGGCAACATCCGTCGGAGAATTACGAAGGGCAGGATTTCGAGTGTGCGTTGTCACAAACCAATCAGCCATTTTACGTGGATTATGGGACAGTCATCGCCTTCATGAGATTCATAACCACATGCGAGAAGAGTTTCTGGCCATCGATGAAGATGCCCATTTTGACGCAATATTAGCCTGCCCACACCGTCATCGTGACCGATGCAAGTGCCGAAAGCCGATGCCAGGAATGTTGAGATTTGGCGACCGAATGTTACGCCAATCTACCGATTATCCGGTTGGTGAATCCGAGGGAGTGCTCGAACAGAACGATGGTGTGGTTGATTGGTGGGGTGAAAAACCGTTGCCAAACAACCCAGTCGACTGCATGGTTGGCGACCGGAAAAGTGACATGGGTGCCGGTTGGGCATCAGGATTGCGCCTTTTTCAAGTCCCTGATGACGTAGGTCTTGCTTCTCATCTTACACGCATCCTTGATTTGTCGGACGCTGGTGATTCGTTCAATCCAGTGAGGTGATGATGTGGGTTGGCTTGGTTTAGATGATACGGACAGTTTGGAGCAGGGATGCACAACATACACTTTCCATCTTCTGCTTGAAGGACTGCCGGATTCGGTCCAGATATCCACTCCTAAACTCGTGCGTTTGTGGCCTTTTGCTCAACAACGTACGCGAGGTAATGCAGCAGTCGCTGTTGAATTAAAGACGGAAGATGAAGAGCAACTGCTTGCGTATTTGGAGACGTTCTGGAAACAGAATATTGTTCCATTGGCGGGTCGACTTTCCGAGTCAAATCATGATGTCCGTCAGCAATACCCTTCAGACCCGGGTATGGTATGGTTTTCTTCTGACCGCCCCGATGAGACGTTTTACGCTGCTTCAGTGCGACAGGAGGTCCAACTTTCCGATGTCCCTTCAGCCACCCGAGCATGGGGCGGTCAAGGACGAATTGGAGCGACAGCTGCAGTTTCTTGGCGAGAGAGACAACCGACATGGGAAGCAATTGTATGGCGTAGAGTTGAACGCCATGGGCAGAATGAGCGATTGGTATGTGATTCAACCCTTGAGAGAATTGACCAGTTGCCATCGACCTTCCTTTCGCGCGACCCTCGCAAGGGCACGAGCCTTGTGGCTCCACGAGGACCCTGTCCAGTTCTTTTTGGAGTCCGTGCACGTGATTTCACCACCGCACAGTATGCCGGATTGGAATTACGAAATGCCGAACAAACCGAAGACAGTATTGGAATGCGGGTATTTGTAACGAATCAGGCAACGGATGACCATCTTTCCGAACCGGTTCAAACAACGGTTCTTTCCACGGAAATTTTGAACCGAGGCAGTACTTGCATTGTTACTGAAAACGGCCAATGGATGGCCTTTGAGGAATCGGGCCCAATAAAGCGACTCGCACAGTGGTTCAAACCTGGTGATGTGATTGAGGGAAACGGTCTTTCGCCTGAAGCAGGGCTACTTCATCTCGAAAAGTTACGCCTTATCTCATCGGTTCCGTCTCGTGAGCGTCCGATGTGCATCAAATGTAGGGTTCGAATGAAATCAATGGGCTCCGGGCAGGGATGCCGTTGCCCTAAATGTAAAGACCGGACGGATGATGTTTGGAATGAAGTTGCCCGAATTCCACCGTTTACCTCATGGGTTCAACCACCCCATGGTTCTCGCCGTCACTTGGCGAAGCCGCTGGAATGGTAGAATGATGTTTTTTAGGGAATATTTTGGGAAATTAATAAATCCTGAGTGATGATAAGACACCCATGGCTGACCAAGATATAACGAAGAATATTGCTTACTTTGTTCTCGTTCTCGTATTCGTTGGTATGTCATGGGTTATTGCAAAGAGAGCAGGCGAAAACCGACAATCAATGCTCGATGCTACTGCCCCTAAAGTCGCCGGTGAAGACGAACTTGAAGGTGGGGCAAAAAACCCAAGTCAGTTTGACGAACCAGATGAAGAAGCTCTTGAAGAAATGGCTGATTTGCTTGGGGAAGACGACGAAGATCAGTGAAAAAATCCTTCTTCTTCAAGACGAAGTGTATGTTCATCTTCTGAGGTGCTCAATGTTCGAAAGGGGCCATCCTTCGGTCGTTCCAGTCTCCAAACTTCAAATCCAGCTTCGGTCATTGATTCTTTAGCACGGGCAACCACTGCGGTATTGGATTGACCGCTTGCATCAACACTGCCTTTGCTAATGAGCAGTATGCAAATACCTTCAGTTGTTTGTTCAGCAAGTTTTTTCACGGCATCAATTTTCTCTTTTGAGATACGACCAGAACGTTCGCACCAATCGTCCATTACGATGAGTTCTACGCTTGGCAAAGAGTTTGATGTTTGAATCAAGATTTCGACTACCTTGTCGAAATCACCTCCGATGTTCATTGCATGGTATTTGGCTGAGTTTGCGAGTGAGAGGTGTGCGAAAAGTTGACCGAAACGAACGCCGTCGGGCATGAATGGAGATGCCCAAAGCACGCGACCTCCACGTTCAATGACGTCTGTAGCCATGTGGAGGCCGAGCGTTGTACCACCAACACTGCCTTCGACAGCAAGGTGAATATTTTCACTGGTTTTGTCAAAACGGAACCTTCCCATAAACCCGTGTGGATGGAACACATCATTGATACTTACCCATCGCTGATATCCTCAGCAACATTCATGCCCTACCTCTCCTACCCAAGAACATGAGCGATGACCTCGAGGTTCGAAAGGGCGAACGGATTCCCCGCCGCCCTCTTCCTGATTACAAAGAAGCCGCCTCATTCCGTGAAGCCATTCAGCGTGATGGTGTTCTCGGTACAATTCTTGGTGATTCGAATCAATACGGCCCGCTGTCGATGCTCTTCGTACTCCTGGCCGTAGCGACCGTCACTGGCGCTCTCATCAAACTCGTTTCGAATATGATTTGATTCGTTTGGACCGAACACAGCCTAAAACGCAACGGTTCACTTTGTTTTGACGGTAAACATCAAACCCTTTCCATTTTACGAGCCCGTATGGATGAACAATCGGTTAACGTTGAAAGCCGTACTTCATCGCAAGATAAGCGCTGGACAATTATGGCTGCTCTCTTGGGTACGAACACTGCTTTCATGCTTTTCCAAGGCATTCAACAAGAAGCCAACCCACAACAAATCCGTGAAATTGCACTTGCCATTATCGCAGCATCTCTACCGTTTCAGGGGATCTATTTCCTCATCTATACCTTCATGATGGAGCATAACGGTGAACTCAGTCCTGAGCGTGTTGAGCGATTGAATATGGCTTCAGCAGTCTGTCAAATTGCCGCCTACTTTTCCTTACTCGGTGTTGCCATGATGTGGTACAACATATCTCTTTACGTCGGCTTAGCGTTCCTGTTGTCGACCTCTCTAGCCATTATTTTGATTCGTTCGGTGATGTCCCCCGTTCACGTCGAAGATTAATTCTCGGTTTCATTTGTGCATCGTAAACAACGGCAATGTTGATGAAGCGTGGCGTGTGGAGTTCAAGCATGGCCTTCTGTCCACTTGATTACCGATACGGCTGCCAAAATTTCAAACGCATTTGGTCCGAAGTAGGGCGGCATGAACGCCAACTCGAAGTCGAGCGTGCATTGATTTGGGCTCACATGCAACTTGGCCGAGTCACAGAAGACGACTATAATGCAGTGGCAGCTATTGCTAATCCTGATTCGGTGACCAAAGAGCGAGTGTCTGAAATTGAAGCAGAAACGCGACATGATATTATGGCTCTAACAAAAGCAATGGCTGAAGCTGCCGGCGATGCAGGTTGGTGCATTCACCTTGGTGCAACCTCAAACGATATTGTCGATACAGCGGTTGCTTTGCAACTTCGCGACAGTATTGTTTTGCTACGTGAACAACTCTGTATTCTCATTGGTGTTTGTGCTGATGTTGCTGAGCGAGAGCGTGATACCGTTATGCTTGGTCGAACGCATGGGCAAGCTGCAGTCCCAATCACCTTTGGGTTGAAAGCAGCAGTATGGCTTGATGAATTACGCCGCCACCTCATTCGTTTGGATGAAGCAGCACCTCGTATTTCAGTCGGGAAATTCCTTGGTGCGGTCGGAACCGGTGCTGCACAAGGAGAAAACGCTCGTGAACTGCAACGTCTAATCCTCACACATCTCGGTCTTGGTGTACCCCTTGCCACAACCCAGGTTGTCGGTCGTGACCGTTACATTGAGTACGTTTCATGGCTGTCGACGGTTGCGGCAACTTGCGAGAAGATTTTACAAGAGGTTCGAAACTTACAACGCTCAGAACTTCGAGAAGCCGGCGAAGGATTCGATGTTGAAAAGCAGGTTGGCTCATCGACCATGGCTCACAAGAAGAATCCGATTAAGTCTGAAAATGCATGTGGCCTTGCTCGCATCGTTCGTGCAATGATCATTCCGACGTACGAGAACGCCTTGTTGTGGCACGAACGTGACTTGGCCAATTCCAGCAGTGAGCGGTTCACACTCTCACATGGCTCTGCTCTCTGTGAAGATGTCATTGCGAAGACAAGCGATGTTCTGAAGAATATGTGGGTTGATGCTGAGCGTTGCATGGCGAATATCAAAGCCCAGAAAGGCCTTGTTATGGCGGAAAAAGTCATGATTGATTTGGTTGACCACGGTATTCCTCGTGACGAGGCTCACGAGATTCTTCGTGCAGCTTCTTTTGAAGCGGTGGATAAGAACATCGAACTGATTGATGTTTGCAGTCGGACACCTGCAATTTCCGCTGCGTTTTCTGCCGAGGAACTCGAAGCAATGTTCGAACCGTCGAACCACATTGGTGTATCGGGTGAAATCGTCGACGAATGTGTGGCACTTGCCCGTCAAGCAATCGCTTGAACTCCAGTGATTTCATACGTCCCTCGGACACCATCCCAATGGACGTCCCCTGACAGTTCCAATCGACCTTGAAGATGTGGTCCTCCGGTAACAAGAGTCTCGTACTCACCACCTTCGCCGTCAACATTGAATCGATAGCGTTTCGCAAGTCCTTCTAATTCATGGAGATATGAGGCGTCAAGCGTACGTCCAATCCATTCTTTGCCCAACCCTTCGCAACTCACTCCGGTAATGAAAACTTCAAACTTGTTTTCAATAAGTCCACGCATGTGTGCTTCGCTTTTCTGATGCCACAAGGGCGTCCAACTCTTGATCTCCAATCGCTGAGCCATCCGTTCGATTCTACTTTTTTGGTAGTCGGAGCGTAATGCTCCACTCACAACGCCATCAATTTCCAATTCAGCGAGTGCAGATTCAAGGTCGTCAATCTCTTCTTCTTGAATACCTTTTGATTCGACTTCAATCCAAGGTATACCAGCAAGCTCTGCTTGATGTTTGACCAAATGGGTGCCAGGGACTTGAAACATCCAAGAATCACCACCGGTAATTCGGACGGTTACCAGATGGGTTACTTCCCATCCCCTGCAGGTTGCCCACCACCAAGCAGCAGCGGAATCTTTCCCACCGGAGGAGAGTACAGCAACACGCATAACGGGCCTACAGCAGTCTGTTTGATGAGGTTAGGGGTGAAACGATGAGGTGTAAGGGTTCAAATGGGGTGGCGTGGAGTAGGATGTATCTCGGCCGATGAGTTCGTGTTCATGCCAGTGAACCCGCATCCTCATAAAGCGTCGATTTAAGGACACAGTGAGAGTGAACGAAATGCAACCAAGCGGAAGAGGATATGACCACGGAATTACTACTTTTAGCCCAGACGGACGATTGTTCCAAGTTGAATACGCTCGTGAATCCGTCAAGCGTGGAACCACAACTGCCGGACTCAAGTTCCGTGACGGTGTGGTTTTGGTTTGCGACAAGCGTATCGTTAGCCGACTTATTATTCCAGAATCCATTGAAAAGATGTTCAAGATTGATGAACACATCGGAATCGCTACCTCAGGTTTGGTTGCGGATGCTCGCCAACTCGTGGCACGTGCTCGAGTCGATGCTCAAGTCAACAGAATCACATACGCTGCAAGTGTTCCAGTCGATGTTTTGGTCAAGAAACTCTGTGACTTTAAGCAATCTTTCACTCAATACGGAGGTTCTCGCCCGTTTGGAACTGCATTGCTCATTGGTGGAGTTGACCCGAACGGCATTCACCTCTACGAAACCGACCCAAGCGGTGCATACCAGTCCTACCATGCAGGTGCAATCGGTAGCGGAAGAAACACAGTCATCGAATATTTCGAGTCCAACTGGAAAGAAGGTCTTACCCTCAACGCAGCAATGAAACTCGGACTTGAAGCTCTTCGCAGCGCCAACGATACCGAACTGAACAGAGAAGCCGTTGAAGTCACCGTCGTTGATGGTGATGGTTACCGTGTTCTTGACCGGTCAGAAGTGAACAAGCAAATTGACCGCTTGAAACCACTTGAAGACTGAGTTTAGATAACCACGTTCAAATGCTGCCCCTCATCTCAGTGGATGAGGGAACATTATGGTAAGTCTTGATGATGCCGTGCTCGCACGCATGGAAAAAGGTGGAAAGCGATACGAGTTACTGGTCGATCCGAACTTGGTTGACGAGTTCAAGTCTGAACCTGCTTCAGTTGACCTCAATGCGTTTCTAGCAATGGACGAGGTGTTCCATGATATCAGAGGTGGCGAGCGACCTACTGAAGATGCCATTACCAATACCTTTGGTACGCAGGACATCTTCGAAATCACAAAAACGATTCTTGCCAAAGGGAGTATTCAACTCACGACCGCTCAACGTAAAGCCCGTGTTGAGCAAATGCGCCAGCAGATTGTTCATGAAATCCATACGCAAGCCGTCGATCCAAAGACCAAAAGTCCTCATCCCAAAACTCGTATCGAGTTGGCACTTACCGAGTCTCGTTACTCGGTAGACCCATTCAAGAGACTTGACGACCAAGTGAAAGATGCTATTGAATTGCTCAAGCCTATGATTCCATTGTCCTTTGAGTCAATACGGCTTGCCGTACGAGTCCCTGGCTCTGCTTATGGCGGCTCTTCTCGAATTCTACGTCCGTACCTCGAGAAGGAACAATGGCTCGAAAACGGTTCTTGGGCCGGAATTATTGAGATTCCTGCCGGTATGAAAGATGTCATTTATGGTAAATTGATGAGCCAGTCTTCCGACACCGAAATGAAAGAACTCTGAAGCTTTTTTATTGAGGTTCGAAAGAATCTCTATGGGTCGGTTTTATCATGGGATGGCGATTCGCCACGAATGGAGAGAAAGAAATGTCCAACGGTCAAAACGGCGCCGAGCTGCGCCTCGTGACCCCGGGTATGGCTATTGGGCCATCTGCCGGGATTCGCGTAGGAAGTGGTGCAATCGCACAAAACGAAACAATCATTGCTACCCGTCTCGGGTGGGTAAAGCAACTCAACAACACGGTGTCTGTTGACCCGATTAACAGCGCTTACATGCCTCGCTCAGGCGATCTCATTGTCGCAACAGTTGCAGAAGTCAGAAACAATCTTTGGTTCATGAACGTCAACGGTCCATTCCAGGGCCTATTGCCAATGTCTCTTGCTCCATGGAAAGTAGAATTCGGCGCAGCACGCCAACACATGGGAATCGGCGATGTCGTTCTCGCTCGTGTGCAAGAAGTTGATGAATGCCACAATGTTGTCCTCACAATGAAGGGCGTCGGCCTTCGTCGACTCACTCAAGGCTCTCTACATTCTGTACCAATTAACCATCTTGACCGCCTGCGCGGTGAAGGTAACGCAACTCTACAGCGTCTTCGTGACGCTTGCGATTGCCGAATCATTGTCGGAGAAAACGGCAAAGTTTGGGTTGATGGCAACTCAGAAGGAACTGCTTGGGCTCGCCAAGCGTTCGACTTGATTCTCAAATCAGGACACAAAGACACATTCGAAGCAGATTTAACTGCTCTTGAAAAAAATGCTCCAAAAAATGGTGATGCTTAATGGGCGGATACGGTGATGTACAATTATTACGCGACGACGGTCTACGACTGGACGGACGCAAGCTTGACGAAATGCGACCAGTTTCTATCGAGGCAGGAATACTTCCTGCCGCAGATGGTTCAGCAATGGTGACGCATGGATTGAATGTCGCAGTTGCTGCTGTGTATGGTCCTATGGAAGCGCATCCTCGAAAGATTCAGCGCCAAGACCGTGCAGTCATTGACGTGCGATACAACATGGCTCCTTTCTCAACCGGCGACCGAATTCGTCCGGGTTACAATCGACGCTCCCGTGAAATCTCCAAGGTTACCGCTGAAGCCCTCGAGTCAGTCGTCCTTGTTGAACGGTTTCCACGCTCGAAAATCCGTGTAGAAATCGAAATCTTGGCTGCTGAAGCTGGAACTCGCTGTGCTGGTCTTACCGCTGCAGCAGTTGCACTTGCTGACGCTGGAATCCCAATGCGTGACCTCATTGTCGGTGTCGCTTCTGGGAAAGTCGAAGGCATCGTTGTTCTCGACCTTGACAAAGCAGAAGACAACTATGGACAAGCTGATTTGCCAGTTGGCATTCTTCCAAACACCGGTGAAATCGCTTTCCTCCAAATGGACGGCGATCTTTCGCCTGATGAATACAATCTGGCAATGGAATACAACTTCAAAGCCGCTGCTGAGATTCATGAAATCATGGTCGATGCACTCAAGCGCAGATACGAAGGAGGGGAAAACTGATGGTCGAACTCGTACCAACATTGCTTCGCCAAGAACTCGCTCGCCTCGCAGAAGACGATCAACGACTCGATGGTCGTGCTCAATGGGAAGGCCGCGAAGTCAGCCTTGAAGTCGATTGCCTCTACAATGCAGAAGGTTCCGCAAAAGTCGTAATGGGCAAAACCATTGTCTATGCAGGTGTTAAGTTCGAACTCCGAACACCTTGGCCCGACCGCCCGAGTCAGGGATCACTCATGTGCGGTGCCGAACTACGACCTGTCGCTCACCGAAAGTATGAGCCAGGACCACCTTCTCCCGAATCCATTGAATTGGGCCGAGTTGTTGACCGCGGTATCCGTGAATCCGGATGCATTGACATGGAAAGTCTCTGCATTGTTCCTGGAGAGAAAGTCTGGGGTGTCATGATTGACATCCATGTTCTTTCCGACGGCGGAAATATTTTCGATGCGTGTGGGCTTGCCGCAATCGCTGCTTTGCGAACTGCAATTGTCCCTGCTGAACGATTTGATGTTGGTGAAGATTACAAACTGAAAGTCAATGGAACACCGATCATGTCATCGTTTACTCGTGTCGGAGGTCGTTACATTTACGACCCATCTGAAGAGGAAGAACTTGGTGGCGATGAGCGAATCCATATTACGCTCGGAGACGAGGGTCACCTCCACTCCCTACAAAAGGGGTTAAGAGGGGTGTTCACGCCGGCCGAATTTGCAGAGATATTCGATGTGGCGCATCAGCGATGTACCGACCTTCGAACACTCGTGGCAAACCAGGAGGGGAACTGATTGGCAAAGCGAACACAAAAAGCAGGCGCAACAGCACGATTTGGAGCACGATACGGTGTATCCGTACGACGTAACGCAGGGTCGGCTTTAGCTAAGAAATCCGCCAAATACACCTGTCCAGTTTGTCAATACCGCAAGGTTACCCGTCAATCCGTAGGAATCTGGTCCTGTGGAAAGTGTGGGCACACCTTTGCAGGTGGCGCATGGGAACCATTCACACGTGCTTCGGATACCAACAGTCGAATTCTACGCCGTTCAGTCGAAGGTGCAACCACCGCCGACATGGCATTCATCGCTCAACAAGCAGCAATGGATTACGAACGTGCTCTGGCTGCTGGCGAAATCACTGAAGAAGAGTGAACACCCTCCGTGGAGTGTTGACGATGACGTGGTCACTGACCCTTTCTGTTCAATCCAGTTCACGTGAGGATACTCAGGCTTTGGCCGACGCACTTACGACAGATGAAGTAATCATTTGGTCTGGTTCAAGGGAACACTTTTCATTTCAATTAAACGAAGAAAAAGCAAAAGATTTGCGTGCGATGCTCAACACACGCATGCGCGGTCTCATCGCTGTCGATTCCCTTCTCTCATCGCTCGTGGACCAGTCCGAGGGTTCATCAACCAAAAGCGAATGAGAACAATTGGTGAGCGTATGGATAACATGGAACAACTGCAAGTCGTCGTCAACGAAGTTCAATCAGCACGTCAACAACTGGCAAACCTTCGTGCTCAAGTTCTCGAACTTGAAACAACGCTCGAATCGGTTAAATCTCAACCTGCCGAGCTTGCACTCCACCAGCAAATGGGTGGAGTTATGGTCGAAGTTTCCGACCGTGAAGCACTTGTTAAGGAGCTTGAAGAAACGCTTACTGCTCTAAAAGAACATCTCGAACGGTTCGCTGGACGCGAAGCCGAACTCCTTGCAACCTACGACCAGCTCAAACAAATGCTTGCGGGGTCGGAGAGCGCATGAACGCTGATGATCAGCATGCAGACTTGGAATCGTTTCACGATTGGCTCACGAGTGCTTGCTCAACTGGCGCTGTACCAATTGTCACTGGAAAAAACGGGGATATGGACACCATTGGCTCAGCCGTAGCCCTCTCTGCTGCACATCCAAACTTGATGGCCTGCGGACTGCATTTGGGAAGAACAGCAAAGCGCATGGTGGAATCCTTGCAAGCTCCTTTTCGCAAATTGTCTGAGCATCAAACCGTTTGGCCAAAGAACATTGGTGGGATTATTGTTGTCGATGCGGCAGCCTCCGGTCAAGTTGGCGTGTCGCTTCCTGAAGGAATTCCTATTTGCGTTTTAGATCATCATGCTACTTGCGACTGGGAAATGGGCGAAGAGGACCTGCTGTTGCAATGGGATGTGCGTGCCACGACTCAAATTGTCGACGCCTATCTTCGACTTCATGCACCTCAATCCCGTTCAGTAGTTGTTCGTAAGATGCTCTTAGCCGGTTTGCTAACGGACACTGCTCGCTTCAGGCATGCGGACAAGGGTGCATTTCAAACAGCCGTTGATTTACTCGCAGGTGATGACATTGATTATGCCTCCTTTGTCGAGTCTGTGGAATCAGAGACCACTTCACCCAGTGAGCGTGGAAGTCTCTTGCGTGGTCTCGAACGAGCAACATCGATTGACTCTGGTGCATGGAACATTGTCCACACCTATTCGGGCACACTTGAAGGCCGATTAGCAAGCCTTCTCATTGGCACTGGTGCGGAAATAGCTCTCGTGAGCAGGTTCCGTGATGGTGTGACGCGATTGACTGCCCGTGCATCACGTCATACGACCCAACGTGGTATTCATCTTGGAGACCTCATGTCCAAAGTTGCTGAGCAGATTGGTGGCGAAGGCGGAGGTCACGATGGTGCTGCAGGTTGGAGCGGAAATACCGACCGTATTGCCGCTGAGTCTTCCTTCATCACGCAAGTTGCACTGATTTCAAGGAGTGAGGGATAATGTCCGAAATTGATTTCCCACAAGCACCGGGCTATTTCATTTCCAAATGGAGAGAACAAGGTCCAGTTGATCTTGAAACCCTCACATTGTGGCGTGATGAAATGAATTGGACAACTTGGTTGCCTTTGGCCGAAGCGGCCATGTTCTTGGACGCTGCTGAACTTTTGGCTCTTATTGAGACGGTACTCAGTCCTGCTGAAACTGCAACACTCTCCCTGGTTCGACGCAGAATGCTGGGTGACACACGCTTGATGCCAAGCATCGAGGCAGCCTTGGAGATTGCTCGAAATCCAAAAACTCGAGACCTCGCTCTAGAAGGCAGGCTACGAATGGAACTGGGTTTAGCAAAGTATGAGGCAGGAGATGCGGACGGGGCAAAAGAAGATTTGACTTGGGCAGAAACTCGTCTCAAATCAGTGGCACTTGCCAGTCGAGACCACGATCTTTCACTGATTAACAAGGCCGCTCTCCACACCGCCTGTGGCGAACCAGTCATGGCTTTAACAGTGTATTCTGAAATTCCAAGAAACGGCAGTCATGCCGATGAGACGATTGCCCTATCCAGGCTCGGTGCCAGTAGAATCTGCGCAGCATTAGGTCACGAATTTAACGCTGCTCGTCATGCATGGAATGCTCATGCACATGCAATCAAGGCCAATCAAATTGGCATGGCAATTGAAGGGGGAGCGTTGTTTTTGGACTTTGCAAGTTCTTCAATTGATGAGTCAGCCGAAAAAATGCACGTTCAGGTTGAGAACTCGCGACCTCGAGAAGCTGGAGAGGATGCGCATGAGCTCACCGTTCATCCTGATGATATTGACAACGTATTCGATTGGTGTTGTTCGAACATGCCTGAAGAATCATCCGGAAGTGACCGGCCTGACCTTCGTGCAATGGTGAGCCTTGCTCATCGCTTAGACAAATTAGATTCGTTTAGCGAAACGATCAGTAATCCAGATTCAGTTGAAGACCCCATGCTGGCTGCAATTGTTCAAAGTTTTGTCGAAGACCAACATCTCAAAGGACTTTGGGACATTCGATTAGCGACGCTAACGATGCTCTAATTTTCATCGCAGCACCATTTGGACAAATCCGTGAATTCTTCGACGGTCCATTCCTTCAGTGGTGGTACTTCATCCCACCATTTCACATTGGAAACCTTCTCATCACGCACGTTCCACTCGGACAATTCAGTTTCCTCTACGACCACATGAGCAACCCATCCTTTTGGATAATAGGTCGTATTCCATCCCTGTATGGCTCCCCTTAACCCAGTTTCTTCATACAGTTCTCGTAGCATCGCTTCATCTGGGGTTTCACCGGGCTCAACATGCCCGCCAGGAATTTCCCAGCCGCGTTCTGGATGCTCAACAAACAGCACCCGACCTCCATTGCCCAGAGGTATTTTCTTTTCTGCTCTTGTTGTCACCCAAGCTAAGACAAAAACCGGTCCATCGTTCGGTGACACTGCATCGCCTCAAAATTCATTTTTGGCTTTTTCAACCCACTCTTCTGCCCATTCTTCGCCTTGAGAAACAAGGCGACGTGCAAGGAAGAACGCCTCTGAGGCGTCGCCTGCTGCCAAAAGCGATTGGAGTCTAGCTAAGTCCGGATTGACTTCTACGGTCTCGATTACATTTGATTCTTCATTCGGTGGACTTTCACCTAAGTTGGAGATGCGTTGTGAAAGTTGCATCATGTGTTCGAGGAACTGTGAGCGTTTTTCGATGCTCGGCGCTGTCCATGGTTTTGCTTCTTCACCCATCATTTGGTCGGTGATTCGCTGGAGGAAGGCATCACGTGGGGTTTGGTGAGGTTGCAATTGTTGAACATGGTCGTAGCAAGACCATGCTTCGTCCATTTCCAAACGGCGTTCATACAATCGACCAAGTTCCATCCACAACTCATGATTGTTCGGTCGGTGAGCGAGAAGATGACGGGCCAATTCAATGAAGAGACCTTCTCGACCGCCTGACCGAATACGTTCGAGCCTTCGTGCATAGACAATATTCGCCCTTTGGTCACTGAAATCCAATCGTCGACAACGTTCAGCAAAATCTTGGAGTTCTGCTTCAATTTCTTCCGATTCTGAATACATGTTCCACCAAGCATCCGGGTCCAGCGGGTCACGTGCAAATGCCGCCTCCAAAAGTTCGAGTCCAACAAGCAAGAAATCAACCTCCTTGAGTTGGTCAATCTGTTCAGCATCACGCCCCAACACAATGAAAACGTCTTCGAGAACTGCGCTCAGTCCATCTCCGTCTTCATTGACGACTTTGATGTCGGCTAGGCAACGCCAATTCCTTTCGTCGGTAAAATCATGAAGCAATGCTTGACGAGCGTTTTGTTCAGCCCATGACATGTTGTCCATGAAGCGCTCTGGGTCTTTGGAAGCGAGGCGAGCAAACTTTTGGGCTTGAGTTCTGTACCGATTGCCAAGGTTGCGGCGTGGGTGCTGCAAAAGGTCTGCATTCTCCCCTACCATAGCGACCACTCAATGTCATCGCTTTCAATATCTTCGCTGAGATGCTTATTGGACCGACATGAATCCATCATGGTCCACTCCCCAGGGGAGCGTAGCATCAAAACCCACTTTTGCAGTTAAGCCATCCCCATCCCGAGATGGATCAAGCGAACTTCCTTTTTGATTTGAGAGAATAAGTGTGTCCTTGTCAGGCTGCCATCGAGTTACCATTGCCCATTCTACACGAACTGGATTTCCGATGTCGATATCTTCGTCAACGACGGTTACCATCTTCATACTCCGGTGACCTGCTAGAGCAGCATGGATTGCATTCATTGAATCCTCAGGTTTCTTTTTACGTATTTTCACTACTGCAGCAAGCCAGCCACAGCCTCCTTCAGTCATGTGAACATCAATGCATTCACAGACTTCATTGACAGCAGATTTGATGGTCGGAGCACGGGGCAGTCCCATCAAAGTCTTGTGTTCTGCTTCACCTGGGATGAGCGCATGGAATATTGGATTGTCACGGTGAACAACACCATCGACTTCAATGACCGGCTCTTGGCGAACGTCATCAACCGTTCCAGTGATGTCGACGTACGGGCCTTCATCATCGTCTTCACCGGTTATGCGGCCCCAGAGAACATACTCAGCGTCAGCAGGAGCGAGAACACCATTGGGCATGCGGGTCAGACGGAGTGGTTTTCCGTACAATTTCTCATGAAGAGCGGCGGCGATGGTAAGTTCGTCGATGTTTTCATCGAAGGACATTGCTGCTGCTAACAGTACGACTGGGTCAGGTGCGTTGACAATGGCGATATCGATTTCACGTCCTTCTTTTCGAGCGTTCATGGTGAGGGTGCGAAGATGCCGTGGAACCAAACGAACGACCAGATGGTTTTCATCACGAACAAATTGCCGGTGAAACGACATGTTTCGTATTCCTCCATCTTGGGCAATAATGACGCTTGCGGATGAATATCGTCCACGGTCTTGAGGCCAATGATGCGGTATTGGGAGTTTGGTTATGTCGACAACTTCCTGCAGGTTCTCAAAACATTCGGCCTCAGATGCATCCACAATCACGGGTTCACTGGGGTTGCCCATTGCCCACCCAAGCGTGTCGATGTATTCTTCTGGTGTTATTCCAATCGATTCGCACAAGCGATCCCGTGTAAGGATGTTAATTGCTGCTCGATGCCCTGGTGCTTCAGGAATATTGGTGAAGACTGTAAGGTTGTGATGACTTGCCCGAGAGTGTTCCCACATTCCGTGGATGAGGCTTGTTGGAGCTGCTTCTTCTTTGGCTGCGCCAAGGTGGTCACGGAAGGCCATGGCCCGTCCACATAGACGCATGGTTTGAACCTTGTTTATGCAAGGGTTGACAATTCCGCCTAAAATCGGACATTTTACGAAAAGTGGGATGCCAATATTGGTAATTCAATCGAATGCACATCTACTCATTCACATGGGCTTTGAGGGTCGCTATTAAATAGGGGATTCAAGTCGGCAAAGTGCTTCAATGCGGTGATTATGATGGGTAGAGGACTCTTCGCAGGTGCTAAAATGGCAAAGGACCGACAAAAGTTCCGCTGGTCGGACCGTCGATACAAGAAGCGAATGCTCAAGTCGCGAGCCAAGCACGACCCGCTTGCTGGGTCCACTCAGGCCAAGGGTATCGTCATCGAAAAGGTCGGTATTGAGGCCAAACAACCCAACTCCGGAATCCGTAAGGCTGTCAAAATCTCCCTTATCAAGAACGGTAACAAACTCACTGCTTTTGCTCCTGGTGACGGTGCAATCAACTTCATCGATGAACACGACGAAGTAATGGTCGAAGGTATCGGTGGACGCATGGGTCGTTCGTACGGAGATATTCCTGGTGTCCGATACAAGGTCATCCAAGTCAACGGCGTTTCACTCGATGAAATGGTCCGTGGACGAAAGGAGAAGCCAATTCGCTGAGGTGTTGATGATGACTGAATCTGATGTTGTAATTGAAGAAGAAGAAGAAGTTGTAATTGAAGAAGTCCGTCCCATCGCTGGAATCGGAACTCTTGTCTTTGGCAAGTGGGATGCATCAGCAATCACATGCAAAGACCCAGGACTTTCCCCCTACATCAACCTCACAACCGTCGGTGTCCCGCACACCGGTGGTCGACACGCAAACGCTTGGTTTGGAAAAGCAAAGTTGTCCGTTGTCGAACGTTACATCAACAAACTCATGCGAACCGGACCTTACACTGGTAAGAAGCAAGGTGCAATGAAGGCTTTTGAAGCTGCATTGGACGCTATTGCGGCAAAGTCCGGTGACAATCCTCTCCAAGTTTTCGTCGATGCGATCTGCAACGGCGCTCCAATGGAAGAAATCACCCGAATTAAGTTCGGTGCAGTTTCCCAACCAAAAGCAGTCGATTCTTCGCCTTCCCGCCGTCTTGATGTTGCTCTTCGTAACCTCGCTAAGGGCGCTCAACAAGGCACTCACAAGTCGAAGAGAACACTCACCAACTGCATCATCAACGAGTTGTCAAAAGCAGCCGCTGGAGATGCAACTTCCTTTGCGGTCGCAAAGAAAGAAGAATTGGAACGTATCGCTTCCTCTGCTCGTTGAAGTTGTCCTTTTGTTTGGCCTCGAAAACAGGCCTTTCGTTGCCAATTTATTACTGCACGGTCGCTGCTTTTCGTACCTTCGTAGCGAGTCACTTAAGAACCCCATTCCGGTGGCCAAGATTGACGAGAAGTCATAGGTGATTTCATGGGCCGAAAGGAAGACAACATTAACAAAGCAACAGAAGTAATGCATATTTTACCTCAGATTCGAAATTTATGCATCGCAGCGCATATTGATCACGGAAAAACAACACTTTCAGACAACCTCATTGCAGGTGCTGGAATGATGTCCAGTGACTTAGCGGGCGCTGCTCGTGTTCTCGATTTCGATGAACAAGAATCAGCTCGTGGTATTACCATCAACGCTGCATCCGCTTCCATGGTTCACGCTGTTGAAGGTACCGACTACCTGATCAACCTCATCGACACGCCAGGTCACGTTGACTTTGGTGGAGACGTAACCCGTGCTATGCGTGCTGTTGACGGATGTTTCATCCTCGCATGCGCAGTTGAAGGCCCAATGCCGCAGACTGAAACCGTTGTACGACAAGCCCTCAAAGAAAAGGTGAAGCCAGTTCTTTTCATCAACAAAGTCGACCGCCTCATCAATGAATTGCAGGTCACACCTGAAGACATGATGGCTCGATTTACTGAGACCATTAAGAAGGTAAACCGACTAATCAAGCAGTTCGCTCCTGAAGAATTCAAGAAGAGCTGGCAAGTTTCTGTCGCAGACGGAACCGTTGCTTTCGGTTCAGCTTACCACAACTGGGGTATTACCGTACCTTACATGGCAAAGTCCAAGATATCGTTTACAGAAATCTTCGAATACTGTAACAACGAAGACCAAAAGACCCTCGCTCAAAAGGCTCCGGTTCACGAAGTTCTTCTGGACATGGCTGTCTCAAAGTTGCCAGGACCTGTCGAGGCTCAACCATACCGTATCCCTAACATTTGGACCGGTGACCTTGACTCCACGATTGGAAAGGCAATGGTTAGTTGCGACCCTGACGCAGAATTGGCAATGATGATTACCAAGATTTGGATGGACCCTCACGCAGGTGAAGTGGCAGTCGGACGAATCTACTCTGGTTCAATCGCCCAAGGTGAGTCGGTGTTTGCCATCGGTGCTGCCAAGCCAGAACGTGTTCAACAAGTGAGCATGATGGTCGGTGGAGATCGGATTACCGTTCCAAAGGTCGTTGCAGGAAACATTGCAGCACTCACTGGTATCCGCTCAGCTGCTGCTGGTGTTACACTTTCACGTGACAAGGACTTCACTCCATTCGAAGCGATTCGGCACTACTCCGACCCAGTCGTTACCGTTGCTGTTGAACCAAAGAGCATGAAGGACCTTCCAAAATTCATCGATGCTCTACGTTCTCTTGCAAAGTCTGACGCATCACTTCAAGTTACAACGAATCAAGAAACTGGTGAAGCACTGCTTGCTGGTATGGGTGAACTTCACTTGGAAATCACCGTCTACCGAATCGAAGAAGAGCAGAACATCAAGGTCAGTGTTAGCCCACCTATTGTGGTTTACCGAGAAGGTATCCAAGGGAGCAACCGTGGCAATTCGTTTGAGGGCAAGTCTCCAAACCGTCACAACCGCTTCTTCTTTGAAATCGAAGCACTCACCCCTGAAGTCGTTGAAGCACTTCGTGCTGGAGACTTGGGCTCTGGCACCATCCGTCCAAACGACGCAAAGGAAACTGGGAGAAAGTTCGGCGAGCTCGGCATGGATAAAGATTTGATGCGTAAGATTTACGCTATCAACGGCTCCAACGTATTGGTTAACGATACCAAAGGTATTCAAGGTCTACACGAAACCCGTGAACTCATTATCGAAGCATTCAACGGCGTTTGTTCAAAGGGACCTATTGCTGATGAACCTGTCCAGGGAATGTTTGTTCGTTTGGTTGACGCTAAACTCCACGAAGACGCAATCCACCGTGGTCCAGCACAAACCATTCCTGCAGTCCGTAACGGAATCAAGGGTGCAATGATGCGAGCAAAGACCGTGCTTTTGGAACCAATGCAAAAGGCATTCGTTTCAGTCCCGAACGACTGGCTGGGTCAAGTTACCCGTGAAGTCACTAACCGACGTGGAATCATCGAAGACATGCCATCTGAAGGTGAAGTAACAACCGTCGTAGGTGTCCTTCCAATCGCAGAAACATTTGGTTTCTCAAACGACATTCGTGCAGCATCTCAAGGCCGTGCAGTTTGGAACACAGAGAACCTCGGCTTCGAACAATTGCCTCCGCAATTGTTTGACAAAGTCGTCGGTCAAATTCGTACACGTAAGGGACTCAAGCCAGAGCCTTACCCAGAATCCTACTATTCTGAGTGATCCAAATGTTTGGCTCGATTGCGGGCCTCTATGCGGCACCACAAGGTGGTGTTCCAAAGCCATTGGTCGATGTTCTGCAAGTCCAGTTCAACGGATGCATTGGTGATTACCAACGTGATAAGAAACATCACGGCGGACCTGACAGGGCAGTATGTCTGTTCAGTCTTGAAGTGATTTCTCATCTGCAGGAGAGCGGACATCCGATCTTCCCAGGTTCAGTCGGTGAGAATATTCTCGTTGAAGGCGTACCATGGGGACGTATCGGTGTAGGCTCAGTTTTCCAGTTTGATGATGTCATCTTGGAAGTCACTTCCGATGCTCCACCGTGTAAGACGATTCGAGATTCGTTTACCGACGGTAAGTTCAAAGAAATCTCTGTAAAAACCGCACCGCATTTGACTCGATGGTATGCCAAAGTCCTCACGCCGGGTAGCGTCAAACTCGGCGATACTGTAGAAATCAACTAATACGTTTCAGTTGGAAATCCGTTAGTTCACGAAGAGCCTTCATTGCTGGTCCTTGAGGGATTCTATCCAGGCAAGCGTGAGCCTTTGCATGATAATCGACTGCTCGTTGCTTAGCATAGTCAATTGACCCTAAGTTACCTAATGCCTTCAATGCAGCATCAATTGCTTGTGCGTCAGCTTCTTCACCCTTTCCTAGTGCAGCAAGCAGCGTTTGCTTGTCGTCAGAATCTGGTTGAGAAAGTGCATGAATCACCATCAAAGTTCGCTTCCCTTGGGCAACATCTGAGCCAGCCGGTTTGCCGAGTACATCAGAATCTGAAAGAACGTCAATCAAATCATCCATGAGTTGGAAACACAGTCCAACAGCGAGGCCCCAATCGGCCATGCAATCGATGGTTTCTTGATCGGCTCCAGCCATCCTTGCACCGATTTCTGCACAAGTGAGGAACATAACTGCCGTTTTCCCTTCAATCATCTCGATATAGTCTTCTTCAGATACTGCAAGTTCATCTTCAAACTCGATATCCATTTGTTGGCCTTCACTGACGCGACGTACCATCCAAGCGATTCTGTTGACGAGTGGTGCAACATCTTTTGCTTGCAAGCCTTCTGCCTGTACCAACCTCTCGAAAGCAATGGCAAGCATTGCATCACCAGCATTGATTGCCGTTGGGAGGTCGAATTCGATATGGACAGCATTTCGTCCTCGCCGAACTTCATCATCATCCATTATATCATCGTGGACCAATGTAAAATTGTGGACCGTCTCTATCGCAGCTCCAACATCAAGCATACCTGAGTGGGAGTCTCCAACAGCCTTTCCAACCAGCCATGGCAAAGTTGCTCGCAAGCGCTTTCCACCACCGTGGATAAGGTGAGTCATCGCTGCAGCAAGCCGTTCATGTCGTGAAGCCATCAGGCTGGTCATGATACGTTGCTCAACCAGCGGCTTTACTTCAAGTACTGAAATATTCAATCCAGCACCTTCTGCCTCAGGGAGCATGTGCGTCACGTCACCCATGTCGTGTATTTTTTCATCGCTTAACGCTTCAAGAGCATCTGAATCGCCGATAGCATTCCACCAATCGTCGTTCATGATCCGGGCGGCTATACACCGAAACCATGGGGCAACAGAACCGTTTGTACGGTCTTCCTCGATGAGCATTGCTTCCAACTCATCGTAAGCGACCCACATCGTATCGGAAACTTCGTTTTCGTTAATTTTGAGTTCAACGTCCTTCTGGACAACCAATATGTGATCAATTTCACGTTCGATCCAAGTCTCGTTCATTCGAGCTGAATAACGCATTTTTGTCATGAAGGTGAAGTCGTCTGGCGTAAATTGTTCTGGAGCGATACCGAGTTCTTGTTCCAATTTCCTAATAGCTGCCATTTTTACGCCAAGGGCTCCTTCTTCAACCAGTTCTTCATCGCTGTGAAGAGGATGAGAGCAACATGAATTTGCCCATACACCTGGGAACGTTACCTTGTCGTGGGCTCGTCGCTGAAGCAGCAATCGATTTTTGGAGTCAAAGAGGAGTACACTGAATGCACGATGGTATGCTCCTGCGTCACGGTGTGCCGATATTTTGGACATGGGTCCCAGAACGATGTCTTGCTCATTGACGGCAATTATTGCTTCGGACATGAGGGTCGATTGCGTTGCATCTGCACCCAGTGAGTCGAGCAATTCTTTTTCTGATTCGGACAGTTCAATGCTTGGAACGTCTGTAATCTCGTATCCGCTCATGTGAACCCCAAGTTCAATGGATTCGCGGTCGCTACATGAAGAGTTCTGTATTGCTGGTTGACGGATGGAACCAATAATCGGTAAGAAATAACCTTCAGTTCACTGTTTATTGGTTACAATGGTTCCACGAACAGGATTTCCGAGCATGGCTGCCAAAACCCGTTCAGGCTTTCCTCCGTTCACCATCAAAACCTCAATCTCATGAGCAGCCACGTGTGCGCCTCTCGCAGCTTTCAACCCGATACCTCCGGTCACGTCGATGTCGGATTGGTGTACGCCTTCAAACTCAATGTCAGGCGACCAAATCTCGATGAGATCGTCTTCTGTTGCAAACTCAGGTGGTACACGAAGCAATCCGTCTACACCTCCAATGGCGAAGACGAGACGCTTTACCCGAGGCAACTCAAGTGCCAATCGAACAACTAAGTCGTCCCCAGATAAGATGCCGAACCGTTGTTCACCTTCAACTTCCACTACATCACCAAAGGTAATGTGTATTTTCCGTCCATTTGGATGATTGAATCTCCCAAGATCTCCACGGAAATTCATTCCTGTGTTTGTTGCCCATTGGTGCGGCGGGTGAACGATGCTCGAAATACCAACTTCATTCAATACGTCACAGACATGTTGATTCAATTCCAGCATTTCACGACGGACTTGTTCTACAGCATCTCTTTGAGAGGAGCAAATGCTCCCTTCCGGCTGCAACATGCCGGGAATGTGTCCTTCATTGAGCCTCCAGTTCTTTGCTCGAAGGTGGCCGTATGATCCTGCTCCATGAACGAGAATCACTTCTTGACCGGCTGCATGGCATTCAGCCACAGTTGATGCGAGTTGATTCAAAACTTCAAGATTCGGAGTACAAAGCGAAGATTTGTCAGTGATGAGACCACCTCCCCATTTGATGACTACCCTGTCACGCATGATACACCCACGGAGAAATCGCTGATGAGCATACCCCACGATTTTCAGCGGAATCAACATTTTTCCACCAAGGATTGATGACCCACCGCACCGACCAAGCATTATGTCCGACGGTCCATCTCTAAGCGACTTCATGCGTCATCTTCAAGCAATCTTGGAAGAATCAGAAGAAATTCCCGACCGTGTAGACCGAGAAACAAGGCAATTCCAAATTGAGTCTGCAATTCAAGAAGCCATTTTGTTTGGTAATCGATACAAAGAACTGGTCGACCATGGCATTGACCCGTTCCAGTTCGTACGCTCAATGTCGAACGAGGAACATACTCAACCGGTATCTAAGGCCGAGTCGCTTAGTCTCGGGCATGACCACTGTTCGGGCTGTGGAAAGCGTCTTGAAAACGATCTTGATTTCTGCGCATCTTGCGGAGAGAAGCGGTAATCACTCTTCTTCTTGCTCTTCGAGTTCCCATTGAGCGACGATTTCCAGAATCATTGGGTCGTCTGCTTCGAGTTTGTAGAGATATTCGCCAGGCATTTCGTCAACAAGGAACACCGTCTTGCCTGCACGGTAAATGATGTGTCCATCGGCGATTGCACGAACGGTATCGACCTCAAGAATAGTTGGTCGGTGAATTCGGACGTGTCCGGCTTCCATGGCGTTTGAAATGCTCCGGGAAAGGTGGATGTGCTTTCGGTCACCTGCAGTGATTCCGAGTTCCATTGTTGTCTCGACTGTTGCTTCTTCACACGGCCAGTAGAGCGCTTCCGGGATTTGGTCGGTCGGGAGGTCCAGTTCCAATTCAATGGAATGACCGTACGTTGCACGCAACATGTCCCCTTCAACTTGGTATCGTCCCTTGTCATCAGCGTTTGCGATGGCAGCAAAGTGCCATCCACGAAGCCAATGATAGTGTCGGCGTTGTTTTGAGATGGATTCAGAGAGTTCACGAGCGTTAACCCAGCCGTTGATATCCATTTCAACATTGAATTTTTCTGGTGCGTGTCGAAGAACCAATGCAAGCATACGGCCGAGGGAGTTCGATTCACGATCGCTCATGATGAATTTTCCTTCTTCGTTACAGGTCGGGCAATTGGCACCTTTGAAGTGTCCGTGGGCTTTACATTGTCGGAGCATGTTTGTAGCGGGGAACGGCGCGTTCTTAGACTCTACGGGTGCTTCGTTCGGTTTGGGGTTGAAAAATGACCGACTCAATCAAATGCTTGTTCTCCTTGGGCATGTCATGGTTGATGTCGCAGTCATCGGTGCAGGCCAAACCAAGTACGGAAACCATCAACTCGGCCTCAAAGGCATGTGGGCGGAAGCCGCAGAGAACGCATTTGCAAGTGTGGACCAAGATTTTGACCCACGGCAAGTGGATGAAGCCTTCATCGGTAGCGTTGCTTTTGGTGGTGGCCAACTCGGAAACACAGCAGCTCTCTTGACCGAACATTCGGGCATGGAAGGAGTTCCAGTACGGCGAGTGGAGAATGCATGTGCATCATCTGGATTTGCTCTAAGAGATGCTTGGATGGCCATTAAAAGCGGTCAAGCAGATGTCGTAGTTGCTGGTGGCATTGAGAAAATGAACGACCTTTCTCCGGAGCGCAAGCGATTCTGGCTCGGTGTATCTGGCGATACAGAATGGGAGCGATTGGCTGGCCTGACCTTCCCTGGCACATACGCTCTCATGGCGCGAAGACATTTCCATGAGCACCAATCAACACATGACGATTTGGTTCACATTAGCGTTAAAAATCACATGCACGGGTTTGAAAATCAACACGCTCATCTTCGAAAACAAGTGTCTTTTGAAAAAGCAGCAAGTGGATTCATGGTTGCAGACCCACTCACTCTCTACGATTGTTGCCCAACTTCCGATGGTGCATCTTGCGTGATTTTGGCAGCAGACCATGTGGTTCGACAATTTACCGATGATCCTGTTTGGCTTCGCTCTTCTGGGGCTGGCTCTGACCGTCTGGCACTGCATGACCGGCCTTCAATCACGCAATTGGTCGCTACGCAAAAGGCTTCGAAATCAGCATATTCTGCCGCTGGTATAACGGCCAATGATGTGGATTTAGCTGAAGTGCATGACTGTTTTACGGTTGCTGAAATGATTGCTACTGAAGACCTTGGATTTACTGAGTCGGGACAAGGAGGGATGTTTGCTCGTGACGGGCAAGGCATCCGTAACGAGGGTTCTGTTTGCATTAACCCGAGCGGCGGACTCAAATCGAAAGGTCATCCACTTGGCGCTACGGGAACCGGTCAGGCTGTTGAAGTGTTCAAGCAACTGCGAGGTTCTGTTGAATCTGGACGACAAGTTCGTGATGCACAAATTGGTATCACCCACAACGTCGGTGGCTCCGGCGCAACATGCGCAGTGCATGTCTTTGGGAGGGACCGAAATGAGTGATTCAGCCCAATGGAAAGGATATTTGATTTCGTATTCAAACGATTCCCTGCTTCTCCAATCGCCGTACATCTACAGTGATTCTCCAGTTTATGGTCCTGACAGTGATTCGACAACCATGACCGTTGCTGGCATTCAGTATCTTCAAACGCAAGGTCATCAGATTTCCGCAATTCGTCTGCCCGATTCCGTTGATGCAAGAGTGGTCTTCATGTCGACATCTGTGGATTCACCCCAACGAAACGAAGAGCTTGACAGTGCAACTGTGGACTGGCATGTTATCGAAGGTGATGAAGCGAGGCTCGTACTTTCTCAGTCGGACGCTGAACACTTTGAGTTCGAAGAGCCAACTGGAACGGAACTCATTGATGCTGATTTATTCAACGATATGAATGCTGCTTGGGAACTCGAATGTTCGAAACAACATGTGTCTCAGGGAGCCTATGTATCACAATCACAATATCTGGAAGGTGGAGCAGCGAGGCTTTCTTTAGCATCCCAAAAATTTGATGGTCAAATCATTTGGCCACCTCGTCAAATGGATTCTTTTGGAAACCGTCTTCCTCCTGAGGAAGGCCTTCTATCCGACGCAGCCACCGTCGAATCTTGGACGAAGTTAAGCGCTGCTGGCGCCCCTTCTGAATTCTCCCTTCGTGCTCCCATTCTTGGAGGCATTCAAACGCTCCTCGTCAAGTTCGTTGAAGGACCTCGGGGAGTCTTTTTGGTCTGCGATGATGTTGACTATTCTCCAAACATCGGCGACAAGATTGAATTCGGGGTTCGAAGAATCTATGCACAAGAAGGCTTGATACGTTACGGACTCAAAGCAATTCCCTTCATTGTGTGAAGAGGATTTTTCAACATGCTTCTCCAAAGCCTTGATAGAAAGCCATGGTTGTGGGCATCTCATGGCAGGCTTTGGGAACATACGTAAAGGACGACGCGAGGCCGTTGACAATCTTGCTTTTACCGAGGGTGGAGATTGCCCAAGGTGTGGCGGCGAATCCCAACCATCGACGATGAATGGGTACCTGAGTTGCGCTGGTTGTCAGCACGAATGGAAAGACCCTGATTATGTTGAATCTTCTGGTCCTGTTGACATCCCCACATATCATCAAGACAAAGCTAAAATTGAGGAGTTTCGCAAGGAAGTAGAAAGCGGCAGTCTTGCGGGCGTTCTCGGCGTCGATAGTGATTTGTCCGAAGAGCAGGAAGCTTCACTTGCCCGACTGGAAGATAAATGGATGTCCGGTATGAAAGGGCATTACAACACAGCCAAAGAAGAACGAAAACCACTCATGATCAGTTTCGATGACGAAGATAACATCGTCTCCACGGAAGTTGCAGCACTATCGATTGTTGCGAATGGTTTTGATGGTGGAGAGGAAATACGTCTTGAGTATCCCGGGAAGGGGACTGAATTCTATTGCTTCAATGTATCAGACCCAAACGGATGGAGGCGAGGCTCATCAGCAGCCGATACCGCTCGTTCAATAACGAACGTCATTAACAGCAATTCGAACTTAGTTTACGCGAATCTCGATGGTACTCGAATTTCATTTGAACTCCGCAGTGAGGATTTGAAGGCAGAATCCCTCGTGTTGTTTGTTGACGACCCAGGTGGTACCGATATTATTGCAGAGAAAAATGGCGTCGTTTTAGACGCTCGAAACTTACAAGATTTCGAAGATTACCGAAGTATTGTTGAACTGGTATTGGAAGACGGAATAATTTCTCCGAGCGAAGACCAACTGCTTTGGTCGATGCGACAACAACTTGGAATCGACGATGTTTACCACGTCCAAATGGTTCTGGAAATGTGCGGCGAGAATACCCTCAAAGAGTGTACGTCATGTGGCTCTATGGCCCGCCTCTATCCTGAATATGCCGCATGGTATTGTCAGCCTTGTGAAGAATGGTGTTAGTTTCTTTAACAAATACACCTCAAATATTGGTTTTTTTACTCAACCCTTGCTTTTGCTAGTGCGTGGCATCCTTCATAAGGTAGTTCACAATGGCAAGGGTAGGCGAGTGTTATGGCAGAAGACGTATTGTATATTGGAATTGATTTGGGGACCTTCCGTTCGGTTATGGTTTCGTCCGACAGCCATGAAGTTGAAGAGTTGACCGTTATCGGTACTCCGAAAGACCCTATTGCCCGTAATTTCCTCAAGCGTGATGTTCTCTTTGGTGAAGAAGCACTCAAAAACCGACTCGCACTCAACCTTTTCCGTCCTCTCGAACTCGGGGTCATCAAAGATACCCAAGAAGACCGTGAATTCATCGCACATTTCATCACTCACCTTATTGGACTCTCTGACCCTGAAGATTACGACCGTGTTGTTGCTGTTATTGGCGCTCCCGCTGAAGCAAGTTACGTTGATAAGACCGCAATTTTTGATGCAGCTGCAGGTTCAGTAAACGCCGCTATGATTATCTCTGAACCATTCGCTGTTGCATACGCACTGGATATGATTGAGCACACTCTGGTTATCGATATCGGCGCAGGAACCGCTGATCTTTGTCGAGTTTACGGTACCATCCCAGGTCCTGGTGACCAAATGCACACCGGCCACGCTGGTGATTTTGTTGACCGAAAGATCATCGAAGAAGTTCAATCCAAGTACAGTGGAGCACAAATTACCAAGGACATGGCTCGCCGATGGAAGGAGCAGTATTCCTTTGTGGGGACTGCCTCTCCTGACGAACCGGTTATGGTTGACTTCTCTATTGAAGGGAAAGCAATGAATCTCGATATCACCGATTGCATCCAGCGAGCATGTGAATCCATCGTCGACCCGATCGTAGAAAACGTCAAGCAATTGATTTCTGGCTCGAACCCTGAGTATCACGACCAGTTCCGCCGAAACATGGTTCTCGCCGGTGGCGGTTCAGGAATCAAGGGCCTCGGTGCTATGATTGAGCGTAAACTCTCTGATATGGGCGATGTCAATGTCCACGTTGTTGATGACCCTGTGCGCTTGGGTGCTATGGGCGGTCTACGACTTGCCATGGAAGTTCCTGAAGAGATGTGGAAGAACCTCACTCTTGCTTCTCGCTGAGATTAATCTCCCGAGAGCACTCGTTCAGCACAACTGTGTTCATCCTGCCTCTACAGTACCGACATAGATACGAACGGGCACGAGGATCTCCCTCGCTTTCAACTCAAACAAATGTGCTAAAACCTGCAATCATGTTTATTTGCCCTCGTATCTCTAATTTAATCATGAAGAGACCGCTTGCCCTGCTGCTTTGCTTACTTGTGATGACAATGTCTCTTGCTGGGTGTGTTGAAAGTAATGATGATTCACCCGATACTCCCAAACACGTCGTTGACAATTTATTATGCATAGGCGAAATTGGGCCGGGCCATGCTTGGAGTTTGAATTCAGCTGATAGTCCCAGAGATGTTACTCCAATTGTGTTTAATGAAGAACTGTATTATTTCGCCGATAACTCCGAAAGAATGGAGGCAGATTTGTGGAAATACAATGGCATGAATGCCAGTATTGTTGCTGAAATCGGTGGATGGGATGAAACAGGATTTGTCATCTTCAATAATGAGCTATATTTTGGGGCCAGTGATGAAATCCACGGACATGAATTATGGAAGTATGATGGAACTACTGCAAGCATGGTTACTGATATCGAGCCGGGAAGCATCGGTAGTCAACCAACCGATTTGCAAGTCTATAATGGAGAACTTTATTTCAGCGCCTACGATGCACCTAACGGACATGAATTATGGAAGTATGATGGAAGCAATGCTCCAAGTATGGTTGCCAATATCAATCCAGGTTACAACAGCAGTTTACCCCGAACTCTAACCGTCTTCAACAATGAACTCTATTTTGGAGCCAGTGATGGAATCCACGGAATGGAATTATGGAAATATAATGGAACGAATCTTAGCATGGTTGTGGATATGAATCCACATAGGATTGATTACGAATATGAGTGGTTCTACAACGGAAGTTTTCCTAACATCATAGCCGTCTTCAATAATGAACTGTATTTTTCTGGCGTTACGGATTGGAATAAATCCCTAAATGAACTATGGAAAACTGACGGAATAAATACCAGCATGGTTGATAGTAAATCGGCAGCTTATGGAACAGTTTTCGAAGGTGACTTGATCCTCTGGACTGACACAGGATTAGAGAGTTATGATGGAATCAATTACAGTTCTATTTTTACAAGCCATTGGCGAGATAAGGACAGGGCGATGGGAATTTCTGTCCCAATAGTTTCGAATGGCAACCTCTTTTTCGGTACAATTAACGAAAATTATGTTCAAGAATTGTGGATGTATGATGGAACCAATACCAGCCTTGTTGCTACCAGTTACCATCCCTCCATTTCCATCGATGAGGGCATGGAAGTCCCAATGCGCCGCCTGACACAATACTATGATGACCTGTATGTGGTTGTGGATTCACAAGAAGCCTCCGGTGGCATGGAATTGTGTAAATATTCACCCCTTTAATCTCTGCATGGATCATTTGCCTCCTTGGTTCACCAGGGATTCCCAAAATACCCTGTACACCACTTTAGCGTTCACGTGGGTTCGCAGTGGGTGCTGTTCATGGGTACTGATGTATACGAACCACAGAGAGCCCTTCTGTGCACGAAATCTATTTCTAAGGGTGTACTGAATGACATGTTTAGTCTTTTTATTTTGACCTAGATTGAGGTTGATGCCGGTGATAACTTTATTTCCAATCTGAATGAGAGTTCATACATGGGTGATGATGAAAATGTACATGAACGCCCGAGAAAGGCCAACAGAAGAGGCATGAACTATTTTGGTTTATTTTTGTTGTTTTCTTCATCGAGTATTATTTTCACACCCTTGTTGGAAAATTTTCCAAGTATAGCGCCAAACGGTTGGGAAATTTTGATTTGGCTTGCCTTGGGGTATGCCATCTTCGTCTATTCCATCATTCTCTTGATCGTCAACAATGTGTTTCGATTTC
>ERZ767114.86-NODE-86-length-74131-cov-26.475855_pt1 | contig 74131 bp, 70 predicted proteins | sample MGYA00374952_ERZ767114 | MGnify/ENA primary metagenome ERZ767114 (study PRJEB28939, sample SAMN06267156) | marine metagenome | isolation source: Columbia River Estuary | place: USA:Columbia River Estuary, USA | collected 2012-05-05 ... | reverse complement strand
AATACCCAAGAAGATTGCCCAAAATGCGTGTTTGCACGGCAAACCCCTCTGCTGCGTAAAGCTTAAGATATTCAGGTACCTTGCCGATTTGCAGGGTATAAATGCGTTCTTCAACAATCATGCGGTTGTCTCCAGTCCTGCTAGGCAGATGTATTTGAGTTCAGTCCAGTCTTCGATGCCGTATTTTGAGCCCTCGCGGCCAATTCCAGATTCTTTGACTCCACCAAAAGGCGCGACTTCGGTTGAAATTAGACCAGTGTTTACGCCGACGATGCCAACCTCAAGCGCATCAGCAACTCGAAATATCCGACCTACATCTCGACTGTAGAAATAACCCGCGAGACCATAGGGCGTGTCGTTCGCCATCGAAATGGCATCATTTTCATCACGGAACGTTGAAATCGCTGCGACAGGGCCAAACAACTCCTCATGCGCAAGATCCATGTTAGTCGAAACATTCGTCATCACGGTGGGTTGGAAATACGTGCCACCAGCTTTATGTCGATTACCACCAACATGAATTTTTGCCCCTTTACTGACTGCATCAGCGACAAGGCGTTCAACTTTTTTTATGCCTCGTTCATCAATCAAAGGTCCCATATTTGTTGCTTTCACAAGCCCGTGACCAACTTGTATTTTGTTGGCACGCTCAGTTAGGGCAGCAACAAACTTGACGTGAATGCTTTCCTGCACGAGAATACGATTTGCAGCAATACAGGTTTGACCCGAGTTCCGAAATTTGCAGATTTGAATGCCGTCTAGTGCAGCTTCAATATCTGCATCGTCAAATACTATAAAGGCAGCGTTTCCACCAAGCTCCAGACTAATTTTTGTCATATTGGTGGCACACTCACGCATGAGTTGCTTGCCAACAACAGTGGAACCAGTGAACCCAATCTTGCGCACCAACGGGCTATCAACTAATGTCTTTCCGATTACCGGAGCGTCTTCGCGATCCCCGGTAACCACATTAAAGACACCAGCAGGCAGTCCCGCCATATCGCCCAATGCCGCAACAGCAAGGGCAGAGAGCGGCGTTGCTTCGGCTGGTTTCAGAACCATACAATTACCAGCGGCTAAGGCAGGTGCTGTTTTTCGTGTGACCATAGCGACAGGAAAATTCCAGGGGGTAATTCCACCAACGACACCCAGCGGGTTTCGGGTAACAAGTATACGGGCGTCATTACGGTGAGCAGGGATAATATCACCATATAGCCGACGACCTTCTTCAGCAAACCAGCTCAAGAAGCTTGCGGCATACTCAATTTCTCCAAGAGACTCCGCAAACGGCTTGCCCTGCTCTTGCGTCATAAGTTGGGCCAGATCTTCAGCGTGCGAGCGTATCAATACTGCCCATTTCTGAAGAACCAACGCGCGCTCAGCAGCCGTGCGGCGGCTCCAACCGGGAAACGCTTTCTGCGCTGCGGCGATTGCATTATCGGTTTCAGCCACACCCATTCGCGGAACTGATGCCAAAAGTGCACCCGAGGCAGGATCAGTCACATCCATGCGCCTCCCGGAGGATGCAGCAACCCATTTGCCTCCAATATAGCAATCTGTTTTTAAAAACTTTGGCAATTTCACCACAATTATTTCCTTAAACTTTTTTCGTTCAGCATCACGCTTTTGTTGACTTCACTTTAACTATTATGCTTGAGGTTGTCTTTGCCTTCCCCAAGTGCTATTTACCTTTTTGTCCGATTATTTCTTGTCGCAACTTTTGGAGGCAAATTGGCTGAAGCATTAGGAATCGCTGTAGGTGCATTTGGGCGTGTTGCTCTTTTGTCAGCAACTGAACCAGTTTTAGAACATGCTCATTCTCAAGTGCATGCCTTGATCAAAATATCCGGACCTGATTTGAGTTTTCGAGTTGATGGAAAAATCGATCAACTGACAGATTCTCAGATGATTGTGGTCAATCCCTGGGTCGTGCACTCTAATGAAAGAGAAATTGGAACTGGAATTGAGCCAACAATCTTGCTAGCGCTCTATATAGATATGCTGTGGTTTGGGGAACAAGGCAATCATATACTCACGGGCTTTCACAAGTTGCCCTTTCATCAAGCAACAGCCACTGTCAGTTCCAAACTTCATTACCAGGCGCAAAATTTGGCGGGTCAAATGGCCGATTTTCATACAGAAGATGATCACTTTGACTCATTGTTGCGCGATTTGTTCTTTTCAGTTCTTCAGTGTTCGAAAACAGATGCGATTTCAGACGTAAATTCACAGCGTACGTTCGCCAACGATCCACGTGTCCGCAAAGCAATACGATTCTTCAGAGAAGGGCCTACAAAAGAAATAGACCTTAACAAGGTTGCCAAAGACGTCGGACTGTCCCGCTCGCAATTCTATTATCGATTTCGAATGTGTACTGGACTTAGCCCAAGAACATACATTGACACATTATGCTGCGAGCGGGCAGCCAATCTGCTCAGCAATCCAGAGCTACCGATCGTTGAAATCTCTGAATTGCTTGGCTTTTCCGCGCAAGGACATTTTACCCGGTTTTTCAAATCCAAAACAGGCGTGTCACCAAACAGTTTTCGAATGGGACATATAGAAGTGGGCAAAGTTCTAATATAAGATCCAACATATACCTATTTTGCAAAATTCGCCGTCTGTGTGGTGTCGACTGACTAAGTAGATCAAGCATCAGGTTATGCAAATGGGCTAGCAATAAAATTAGGAACCAACCAATGGGACGTTAAATTTATTTAACAATACCTTATGTGATGTCATCAACCAGAATTAAGGATTAGCCGCTTGCCCGTCAAGTTTATCTGACAATACCATCAAAAGTATCTGTGACCTCATCGATACGAGGTATGATAGCTCCACGATAACCGATTACCTTCAACGAGCACTCATGCCCCGCTTTCATCGCCGCGCCATGATCATTATGTGTGAGGTAACTAGCCAAAAAAGCACCGTCAAATGAATCTCCTGCGGCTGTAGTATCAACGACGTGCCTTGCAACTGGATAATCTATTTGATCCATCCCTTGAAAGGAAATTGCCAACGGTCCCTTAGCCCCGCGCTTCAACGCACCCAAACGAACTCCGGACGCGCGCAGGCGCCCCAAAACTGCCTCTTCATCAATATCAAGAAATATACCCATTTCATCATCGACCGAGGGCAATGCAATATCAGTTACAGACCATGCACGCGTCACTTCTGTTTGAGTAGTTTCAATATTTTCCCAAAGCGATGGTCGAAAATTGCTGTCAAATGCGATGCGTCCACCGCGTGTTCGAAACCCTGAAATCCAATCAAACAAACCATCACGAACAGGTTGGGGCAAAATAGCCAATGTTATTGCCGAAAAAAATACCACATCGTACCCATTAAGTGATGAAAAATCTGGACCTTGTGGAGTGGAAAACATAGTACGAGCTGCTGAATCATTACGCCAATAACAAAAAGAACGTTCGCCATCCGCAGCTGTTTGGATTGAATAAATCCCTGGCACCTTGTGTGGATGACGCTGTAGGTTTTGTGTTGAAATACCCTCAGATTGAACCCGTTCAACAATATGATCTGACATTGTATCAGTACCAACCGTAGAAAAGAAAGAAACCGTGTGTTTTGCATCTAAGTTTCGGCGCAAATAAATGCTTACATTCAAGACATCCCCTGCAACATCTAAGTTGGCAGTGAACGTCTCTGGATTCACAATCATCTCGATCATCGCCTCACCAATGCAGGCAATTTTTAACGGTTTCTCATTCACAGACATCTTATTAATTATCTGAAAATATCAGGCATTATGGTTTTTGGTAACCACAGCGCAATTTCAGGGAACAATATAATGAGTATCAGGATAACCAGCATTGGGATTAAAATAATCACAACGTCACGCATGACCTGCACCACATTCAAACCACTGATAGAGGCGGAAATCAATAAGCAGAGCCCATAAGGTGGTGTCACCAATCCGAATGCCAGTGAAACGATACCGATGATGGCGAATACAACAGGATGAATATCTGCACCAGTAGCTACAGGCAACAGAACTGTCCCCAAAATAATAATGGTCGGAATAGCATCGATAAACAGCCCAAAGAATAAGAAGAGGCCCGCAATAACCAGTGCTGTTCCAAATGGTCCAAACTCCAACGCTGTCATCGTATCTACAATTAAACGTGGAACGTTATAAAACGCCAGCATCCAACCAAATGCGGATGCAGTGCCAATAGCAAACAACGAAATCGAAGCAAACCGTCCTGTATCATAGAAAATATGGCCCAAATCGCGCACGGTCACGGTACGATACACAAACATACCCAAAATCAGTGAATACCCTGCCGCGATTATCGCGCTCTCGGTTGGGGTTACTAGACCTCCAACAATTCCACCTATTACCAGTAATGGGGTTAACATCGCGAGGCTTGCACCCTTTAGTGCGCTCCAGAATTCAGTCAAAGACGGCTTACCTGCAGTGGGGTAATCATATACTTTGGCATAGCCATATACAGTTGCCATTAGCGTCAGGCCAATCATCAAACCAGGAATGGCTCCTGCCAAGAACAGTGCACCAACCGACACCTGCATCACGCCGCCCCAAACAACCATCAAAATACTTGGTGGGATAATAACTCCCATCACAGAAGAACAAGCGGTTATGGCGACGGCGAAACGCGTGTCGTACCCTTCTTTCACCATCGCTGGGATCAGAATTTTACCACAACCAGCCGCATCAGCAGTAGAGGAGCCAGAAATGCCTGCAAACAACATTGACACAGCCACATTCACATGTCCTAAGCCACCTGGCATCCAGCCGGTTATTACTCGCGCCAATTCGATTAACTTATCAGTAATTTTACCAGAATTCATTAGGTTGGCCGCTAATAAGAAAAATGGAACGGCCAGTAAGATGAACGAGTTGTATGATTGAAACATACGATCAAGGATGATGAACGGTGTAAGGCGTATATCAAACATTACAATCGGGATAATTGCGATACCCAATGCAAATGCAACGGGAATTCGAAGTATAACAAGCAACAGAAAGCCACCGACTAGGATAGCACATGCTAGACCCGTTGAAATAATCATTGCGAAACCTCATTTGTTGCGCGGTATTGTTCAAATGCCTCGTATAAACGATAGGTTGTGAAGGCCGTCCAGATAGCACCCGCAATTGGCACTGATACAAATGTTATTGCCAAATTGGCCCGCATCATAACCGAGTTTTGAAGATAACCAAATTTAGCATACTCAATGCCGTACCATGCGAACAGTACAGCGAAGACGCCGATCAAAATCAAGACCACTGCTTTTTGTAAAAAAATCATAAATGGTTGGTTGGCATCGGGAATGACACGCACATCAAAATGGGTCCCTTCCCAGACTGCGACCATTGAGCCAATCATCACAACCCAAACAAAAATAAAAGTTGAGAGTTCCTCTGTCCACAAATATACAGGAATGATCCCTGTATAACGTGCAATTACCTGCATACCGACGGGAATGGCCAGGATTCCAACCAGAAAACCCATCAAATATCTTAGCCCTTGGCAAAAGGTTTCAAGCCAACGTCCAATCATAATTGCTCCCACAGTTAATTATATACAGAATACACAAAACCATCAGCAGTCGGAACTGCTGATGGTTTGATTTATAATGATTACTTGACCCGGATTGCAGCCAACAAATCAGTGGCTTCTATAGTAGAAGCATAATCGTTTTGAACAGGGATAACCATTTCAAGCAATTTTTCGCGGTTTGCAAATTCTTGAACAGTCAACTGACCAGCGTCTACCATTTCTTGTAGTTTCACTGCATCTTCGCTTGATTCCAGCTCACGACCAAAAGCGCCTGCTTCTTTACCTGCTGCGAGAACGGCTGTTTGCAATGCCTCAGGTAATTTACGGAATGTTTTGCCGCTCATTACGATAGGACGCACAGTGATTGTATGTTTGGTCAACGTCAGGTGCGGAGCAACTTCGTAAAACTTCAAGTTTTGGATACTTGCAGCTTCGTTTTCGAAACCAGCAATAACACCTGTTTGGATCGCGTTGTATACTTCATTATACGCAATCGCAGATGGAGCAGCCGTCAAAGCAGCAAAGATTTGTGCTTGGATTGGGGCACCCATAACGCGCATTTTGTGACCCTTAAGCTCGTCCAAATTCCCAATTGGGTTTTTAGACAACAAGTTACGTGTACCACCACCAGTGTAGCCAATGATTTTGATGTCTGCTTTTTCCAAAAGTTCTATTTCAAGTGGAGCCATAACATCGCTAGACAATGCCGCATTCCAATGCGCCAAGTCGCGGAACAAGAATGGCATATCCATCAAAGGAATTGATGGTGAAAATTTGGCCATGTTGGACGGAGCCATAATTGCATAATCAATCGCAACACCTTGTTGTAGGAATGATACGTAATCTTTTTCAACACCTAATTCGCCGTTCAAGCGCATATCAAATTTTATTTCACCATCATATTTTGCGGCAATTAATTCCTCGAATTTAACCATAGTTTTGGTAAATGCGTGGTTCTCATCAAACTGGCTAGCGCCGCGAAGTGTTATGTCCTGTGCAAAGCTGGCTGACGCACTTACGGCAACCAAACCAGACGCAAGCACCACAGTTTTAGTTAATTTCTTAACAGTGTTCACTAATGTCATAATTCATCCTCCCAGATGTTAAGTCTCCACAATCCGTTTAGTAATGGATGGTGGAATCGTTGGAACGCCTAATTCGTAGGTCGAGAATTCTCTTGCGTCAAGTAAAATGTTGACTAGTATGGTAATTATAATTTACTTCATATAAATATGAATTCTATGCAAGAAGTTGAGTCTTAAGGCAGAAGAGTATATTTACATATTAGATTGTGGTGATAATTTAGTGCAATGCATTTGTAAGGTGCATTCTGCGAAATCTAACATCAAGTGCAGACCAACACAAAGGACCGAAATGAATTTGAACGCGACAATTAAGAACCCTAAGCGACAAACCGTCGCCGAAGACATCTTTCAATATTTGCGTGCGGATATAATCGCCTTGCGTTTGATACCCAACACCAAATTGTCTGAGGTTGAAGTTGCTAAAAAATTTCAAGTGTCCCGTCAACCTGTCCGTGAGGCATTTTTACGCCTTGGCGAAATGAATATGCTACAAATCAGACCACAAATGGCCACACGAGTTTGTAAGATTTCAATCCAAGAGATTCTAAACATTCGTTTCTTACGCACTGCAGTAGAGGTAGAAGTTTGTCGTAGAATTTGCGAAACAGCTACGACCGAAGACCTAGAACCCATTCAATTAAATCTAGATCGTCAAAAACATGTCATAGAACATGGCACCTTTGACCAGTTTCAAGAACTGGATTATGAATTCCATGAACTGCTGTGCATAGCTGCAGGTGTTGGAGCCGCTTTTAAAATGATATTAGAAACCAAATCACATGTTGATCGATTGTGCACGTTGGCCCTGGCGGACATCGCCGGGATGGAAGAAATTTACAAGGATCATATTCAGATATTTAACGCTCTTAATTCTAAGGAGAGTGCAGATGCCATCAAATTAATGCGGTTCCATTTGGAACGTTTGAATGAAACAATCACTAAAGCTCGCGCATATCACATTGACTATTTTTTAGATTAGATTCTATCAAATGCGGGAATGGTCCAGACGATTGGTCTAGACGGGGTGCGTTCAGACAAAAGAGACTAGATATCAGCTTGCTGAATATTATTTCGGGTAGAAAAGAAGCGGCTATCTGAAGGCGAACCAAGTATTAATAAATTAAGACTTCCATATGAGTAAGATTACATATTAAAATTTAGTATGCAAAACAGATAAATTTTACACTTTTTTAATGAAAATTTCTTTTGGTTTTTATCTAAACCCTCAAAATTTAACCGCCTGGGAGTAAGTGGTGGGCGACCCTGGAATCGAACCAGGCGTGCGTCTCCGCGAGGGAGTTACAGTCCCCTGCCACACCTTGCGGCCTGTCGCCCGTAGATATGTAAACATAGCTAACGAGAGACTGAATAGGCCTACATCAGACGTTCGTCAACATCAAAAAACAACAAAGTGAACTTGCAGTGTTAGCTTAAGCAGTGCAAAGAGGAATAAATTGATAAGGACATCCCAAATGGCACCAAGATCAAAGAAAAAACCACTTTGGATAGTGGAAAAAGAACGTCAAAAAAGCGCTGGCTCTGCTGACACGGTATGGTTATTTGGCTTACACGCAGTTCGAGATGCTTTGGAGAACCCATTGCGAGAACGAATTCGCTTAATGGTAACAAAAAATGCGAGTGATAAACTTTCTTCTTCGATTATAACATCAGGTATTGATGCAGAAATCATCGATCCTCGTAAATTTAATCCACCAATTGATCCTCAATCAGTTCACCAAGGAGCAGCGCTTGAAGTGAAGCCATTAGACTGGGGAAATATGTCAACCGTTTGCGCTCCACGTAATGATAAAAAAGCTAGATTAGTTATATTAGACAGAGTAACTGATCCACATAATGTAGGCGCAATATTACGATCAGCTGAAGTTTTTGGAGCTCGTGCAGTAATTGCCACAGCACGAAATTCTGCACCAGAAACTGGTGCTTTGGCTAAAACAGCATCAGGCGCCCTCGAGCGACAGCCATATTTACGCGTTAGAAATCTTGCTACTTCAATTAAATCATTACAAGAAATGGGTTACTATGTTGTGGGCCTTGATGGAACGGCTAAAAATAGCATTGATGACATTGCAGAATTACATCAAAATTCTCCCCTAGCTATAGTACTTGGGGCCGAAGGACCTGGCTTGAGAGAATTGACCAAACAAACATGTGATGAACTAGTTAAAATTGACTATGCAGCCACATTTGGCTCTCTCAATGTTTCAAATGCCACTGCTGTTGCACTATACGCAACAAAGCCAAAGTAATCGCAAATTGTGTAACTTTATTTCTACGTTTAATTGCCTAGTAAGCTTATTTAAAATACAAAGGCTTGTTAAAAAAAAATAATTTAATAATCTAAAATAAATAATATGGTGACTTAACCAAATGAGCATTAAAATCTTTTATATTAATGAATTTAATAATAGCTCAAGATATATCTTATATGTGAAATCAAAATTTATTTTGAAAGTTATTCTTTGTATTCTAATTGCATTATTTATTTCAAGCTTTCCAAATAAAGTAATTTCCTCTGATCTTAATGCCTCAATTGTTTCCAATAATATATTCCCAGAAAATACAGATATTTTCGAACCAAAGCTACGGCCAACAAATTTATCTTCTAGAAATTTAGATTTAAATTTAATTATTAATTCAAAAAACGATTTAATTTTACCTCCATTAAAACCAAGAAACTTTGATGAAATTGTATCACAAGCGCATAAATCACATGAAAATTATGACACAATTTCTTTTAATGGATTTGTTAAGACAAATAAAAAAAATGGTGTCTTAAAATTAAAAACAGATAATCAAAAATTTAATTTTATTAATAAATTTGATTTCAACCATTATGCTCTAGTAGCAACTTTTGGGCCTGACAAATATAGAACTGCATTATTTAGAAAAGCCAATGGGAGTTATCAATCCATTAGGATTAATCAAGAAATAGATGGGTGGAAAATATTAGAGATAAATTTAAAAAACATAAAAATTCAAAAAGGTTTGCAATCAGAAGTAATAAAAATATCAGGTAAATCTCTACAATAAAATAGCAGCGGCTAGTCCTAAAAATGCAAAAAATCCAACTATATCAGTTACTGTAGTTACCAAAGCACTCGAACCTAATGCAGGATCTAAATTAAATTTATCGAGTAACAATGGCACCAAAATTCCAGCTAGTCCTGCCATTAATAAATTCAAAATCATCGCCATAGCCAATACAGCTCCTAACATTGGAAAACCATACCAATAGTACCCAATCAGACCAATAATGATTGCAAAAATTAACCCATTTAACAATCCAACTATTGCTTCACGCCTGATGACCCGCCATGCATTTGCGGATGTTAAATCTTTTGTAGCTAGTGCTCGAACGGCAACAGTTAAAGTTTGCGTTCCAGCATTACCCCCCATAGAAGCTACAATTGGCATTAAAACTGCAAGAGCAACAATAGCTTCAATAGTTGATGAGAATTGAGCAATAACAATTGATGCTAAAATTGATGTTAGTAAATTAAACCCCAACCATGGAAACCTTTGTCTGACAGTAACAAATATAGTATCAGTCAGACTTTCATCTCCAACACCACCAAGTAGCTTAATATCTTCATCAGCTTCATCACCTAAAACCTCCATAGCATCATCCATAGTAATAACACCAACCAAACGGTTTTCGTCATCGACAACTGGGGCAGAGACCATATTATATTGATTAAATGCGTATGCTACGTCTTCTTGAGATTGCGTTACTGGAATTGTTCTAAATTCATCATCAACCAATTCTATCAATGGAATTGACCGTCGCGCACGTAAAAGAGTAGACAATGTAACTTTTCCAATAGGTTTGGACAAAGGATCAACGACAACAACATCATAAAATTGAGCAGGTAAATTTTTACTTTTTCTCAAATTATCAATTGCCTGACCCACGTTCCAATGCGTTGGTGCCATAACTAACTCTCTAGCCATTAACCGACCCGCAGTTCCTTCTGGGTATTTTAATGAATTTAGTACAGCAATTTGGTCAACTGCATCTAATGCTTCGATGATACGGCTTTGTTCATCTTTTTCTAAATCTTCAACTAAATCAACAACATCATCTGTTTCTAAATCTTTTAATACTGACGAAACAACTTCATCTGGCATTTCTTCAATTAGATCACCAGAAAGCCCCTCATCCATTTCTGCAAATACTTCCCCATCCATTTCTTTGCCCCAAAGCTCTATTAGGGCAGATCGACTATTAGGATTTATTTGCTCAAAAAGGTCAGCAATATCAGCAGCATGGTATTCATTTAACAACGCAATCAGACCATGTTTATTTTGAGATTCAATAAACGAAAGAACGTTATCTACTAAAGTAGAATCCATTTCATAGGCGCGATCTGTAAATTCTTTTTCGTTTTCTAGATTCTGATCCATAAAACGCCTCAAGTAATAAAGTGATTTAGATTAAAATTAAACTAAGGATTATTCCTTAAATTCACAACACATCAAATCCATAATGAAATTATCAAATATACTATAGTTTTGGATATCCAATATTTTTTAAAGCTAAAGTTATTTCCTCAAGTATCTTTGGATCATCTATTGTAGCTGGTGCTTTATAAGGATTTCCATCTGCAATTTTAACTATTGTACCTCTTAAAATCTTACCTGAGCGCGTTTTAGGAAGGCGATCCACTATGATTGCTATTTTAAAAGCTGCTACCGGGCCAATTTTTGTTCTTACTAGCTTAATACATTCATTAATAATTTCTTCATTAGACTTTTCAGTATCTACATTTGTACACATAATCCCAATTGGCAATTGCCCCTTAAGTGCATCTGCCGCCCCAATAACAGCACATTCAGCAATGTCGGGATGACTTGCTAAAACTTCTTCCATTTGACCTGAAGACAGTCTGTGTCCAGCAACATTCATTACGTCATCAGTTCGAGCCATGATATATAAATAATCATCATCATCTTTATAACCCGCATCACCTGTTTCATAGTATCCACTAAATGATTTCAGGTATGAGCTTTCATAACGGTGATCAGCATTCCAAATAGTACTAAGTGTGCCGGGTGGAAGTGGTAGTTTTATGGCAATTGCTCCTAAATTTCCATTTGGGAGTTCTTTGCCAAATTCATCAAGTATCTGGATGTTGTATCCAGGCATCGAAACAGTTGGAGAACCTAATTTGATGGGTAATTTTTCAATTCCCCAGGGATTTGATGCAATTGCATAACCAGTTTCTGTTTGCCACCAATGGTCAATTACAGGAATATTCAAATGTAATTTCGCCCACTCAATAGTATCTGGATCTGCACGTTCGCCAGCAAGGAACAAACTCTCAAGGGAGTTTAGATTATATTTTTTTATATATTCTCCTTTTGGATCTACTCTCTTGATTGCTCGAAATGCTGTAGGTGCTGTGAATAATACTTTTATTTTATATTCTTCAATTACTCGCCAAAATGTACCTGGATCTGGAGTGCCTATAGGCTTACCTTCAAATACGACTGTCGTATTTCCATTAAATAATGGAGCATAGCAAATGTAAGAATGCCCCACTATCCAGCCAACATCTGATGCAGCCCAAAATACCTCACCTGGGTTTACATCATAAACGTTCTTCATAGTCCAAGTCAGAGCTACAATATGACCTGCAATAGGCCTTAATACACCTTTAGGCTGACCAGTTGTTCCAGAAGTATAAAGAATATAGGCAGGATCTGATCCATTCATTTTTTCACATTCAGCAGGAATAATTCCATGCTGTGCTTTGACCCAATCTAAATCACGCCCTTCTATTAATTCTGCATGTAATATTTCACGCTGATATATAATACATTTTTCTGGCTTGTGTGTTGCTATATCAATCGCAGCATCAATCAATGGTTTGTATGCAATTATACCAGATGGTTCAACGCCACATGATCCCGCAAGAATGACTTTTGGGGTACAATCATCAATTCTTGTTGCTAATTCGTTGGCCGCAAAACCTCCAAATACAACTGAGTGAATTGCACCAATTCTTGCGCATGCAAGCATTGCTATAATGGCTTCAGGTATCATCGGCATATAGATTATAATTCTATCACCTTTTTTGACACCTTGGCTTTTTAACAACCCACCTAATTTCGCAGTTTTCTCTTTAAGCTCCAAATATGAAATTTTACTTTTTTTGCCCGTTATTGGGCTGTCATAGATAATAGCAGTTTGCTTACCATTGCCTGCTATTACATGGCGATCAACAGCATTAAAGCAAGTGTTCACTTCTGCATCACTAAACCACTCGTAAAAGGGAGCATTATCATCAAAAAGAGCTTTAGAAGGTGGGGTGATCCAATCAACTTTTTCAGCAGCTTCCATCCAAAATTTTTCTGGGTTTAATTTAGCAGCATCGTATGTGGCTTTATATGACATTTATACTCATTTATCCTGTGTTTTTTGAATAATATCTAGATGTTTAATAGTTTTTTATTCATATTCTTCGGTAAAGATTTTAGAAAAGCTAACCATAGTTTTACTAAGGTCAATCTTCATCCTAGCCTCATAATCACATGGATCAAATGGATCATCAACTGCTAGGACTTCACGTCCAAATAACCAGCTTAATCTTCCAGCATCTAAATTTCCTCTTACAAAAGGATCTTCTCCAAAATTTTCAATTAATGATAACATGAAAACTTCATCAGCTTTTCGATCTACGTTTCTTCTATCAGCATATCTTTCGCGACGGATTATAGGTGTTGGCCCTTTTTTATTAGGCCGCCTGATTGTAAACTGAAAATCAGATCCAGGTAATCTCGATGGAAATCCTCTATGTTTATGCATTTTAGCCCCGTATGATTTTTCTTTTTCAATGCAATGCACAATAAAACAACAATACTAAATGCATTCTGTTGATGGATTACTATTATATTTACTCCAAAAGTTGATTTATCGTCAATATCCTGATGATTAATCAAAATTAATTATTAGAAAATGAATTTTTTAATTATACCCAGTAAATAGATTTAAGAACCTAACAATAAATCATAAATCATTACTGCTAGGTTAAATGTTTATAAAAAAATTCCAACATAGATAAATTAAATGTTTAATTCAAAATTAAAATTTCTTCGTTAACTAAGTGATTGTAATATTTGGTCCAAACTTGCCTTTGCATCACCATATAACATTCTTGTATTTTCTTTAAAGAATAATGGATTTTCAATTCCTGAATATCCTGTTCCTTGGCCACGCTTAGATACTATAACAGATTTTGCCTTCCAGCACTCAAGAACTGGCATGCCAGCAATCGGGCTATTTGGATCTTCTTGAGCAGCAGGATTTACAATGTCATTTGATCCAATCACAATTGCAATATCTGTTTCAGGGAAATCATCATTAATCTCATCCATTTCTAGGACAATGTCATAAGGAACTTTTGCCTCTGCCAATAAAACATTCATATGCCCGGGCAATCTGCCCGCTACTGGATGAATCGCAAAACGTACATTTTTTCCTTTATCTCTTAATCTTCTTGTTAGTTCTGAAACAGATTGCTGAGCTTGTGCAACTGCCATTCCATATCCAGGTATAATTACAATTGATTTAGCGTCATTTAATTGAGCCGCAACAGTATTTACATCCGTTGCAATCATCTCACCATCAATTTCCATGGCAGGACCTTTTGAGCCTCCAAATCCACCAAGAATAACAGATATAAATGATCGATTCATTGCTTTGCACATGATGTATGACAAAATAGCGCCAGATGAGCCAACTAAAGCACCTGTTACAATGAGCAAATCGTTACCTAATAGAAAGCCTGTGGCAGCAGCAGCCCATCCAGAGTAACTATTCAACATTGAAACGACTACAGGCATATCAGCACCTCCTATCGCAGCCACCAAATGCGCACCTAATGCAAATGCAATTATCATCATTAAATATAAAGTCCACGATCCAGAATGGTTCATGTACATTAACAACAATATTAAACTGAATATTATTGCTGCAATATTAAGAAGATGCCTGAATGGCAAAACCAAGGCTTTACCATCAATTTTTCCCGCTAATTTTCCATATGCGATGATTGATCCAGTGAATGTAATCGCACCAATAAATACGCCTAGAAATACTTCAACTTCGTGTATTGCAATTTCAGCACCAACTAATCCGTGAGTGCCAAGAATGTCAGAGTTCAAACCTATGAAAACTGCAGCTAATCCTACGAATGAGTGCAATGCCGCAACAAGTTGGGGCATTTCTGTCATTTCAACTCTTTGGGCAACAACCATGCCAATAAAAGCACCTACCCCTAACAATGGTATTAGAAGTATAATAGACCAACCGCCAACTCCTGGGCCAAACATTGTTGCAACTACGGCTAAAGCCATACCAACAATACCATACCAAACAGCTCGTTTTGCTTTTTCTTGATTACTCAAACCACCAAGTGCAAGAATGAATAAAACTGATGCGGCAATATATGTAGCAGTCACAATACCGATACCCATAATTATCCCCCCTAAGATTTCTGAAACATTTGCAACATTCGCCTTGTAACCATGAAGCCACCTACGATGTTAATCATGGCAATAAGTACTGAAATACTAGCCAAAATAGTTATGATGAATCCACTACTGCCGATCTGAAGCAATGCACCCAAAATTATTATGCCTGAAATAGCATTTGTGATTGCCATCAATGGAGTGTGAAGTGAATGGCTCACATTCCAGATAACTTGAAAACCAATAAAACAAGATAATACAAAAACAATAAAATGCTGCATAAAAGATGATGGAGCATAAGCTCCAATTAAGAGCATGAGTAATCCCCCAAATACTAGCAATGCTGTTTGTTGCGAGCCAGCTTTCTTTAATTTAAGCGCTTCTAATGCTAATAACTCTTCAGCTGAAGGTTCTGGAGCCACTGGAGCCTTTGCTGCTATTGCTGCTATTTTTGGAGGTGGTGGTGGAAAAGTGATTTTTCCTTTATGAGATGCAGTAGCACCTCGTATCACATCATCCTTCATATCATGTTTTAGTTTTCCATCCTTATCAGGAGTTAGATCAGTCATCATATGTCGAATATTTGTTGAATATAATGTTGATGATTGGGCTGCCATTTGGCTTGGAAAATCAGTATATCCAACAATTGTAACACCATTTTCTGAAACAATCTTTTTATCCATAACAGTCAAGTCACAATTTCCACCACGCTCAGCAGCCAAATCGACTACTACTGACCCTGGTTTTTGTAGACTGACCATATCTTCGAGCCAGAGCTTTGGGGCGTCTCTTCCAGGTATCAAAGCGGTTGTGATTACGATGTCCATTTCGGGAGCTAGCTCTCGAAATTTGGCAAGCTGTTTCTCTCTAAATTCAGGACTTGATGGAGCAGCATATCCACCAGTTTCTGCACCATCAGATTGTTCCTGCTCAAAGTCCAAGAACACAAACTCTGCCCCCATACTCTCAATTTGTTCTGCTACTTCTGGTCTGACATCAAATGCATAAACCATAGCACCTAGTGAAGTTGCAGCACCAATTGCTGCAAGACCCGCAACGCCAGCACCTACTATTAAAACCTTAGCGGGTGGAACTTTTCCTGCAGCAGTTACTTGTCCAGTAAAAAATCGTCCAAAATTATTTCCAGCTTCCATAACTGATCGATAGCCCGCAATGTTTGCCATCGATGAAAGAGCATCCATTTTCTGAGCACGGCTAATACGAGGCACCATATCCATTGCAATAATATGTGCACCTTTTTTATTTGCAGCCTCTAAAAGTGTCGTATTTTGGCCCGGATAAAAAAAGGAAATTAATGTTTGCCCCTTTTTCAATCGCTTTATCTCAATATCTTCCGGAGGTCGCACCTTTGCAACAATGTCAACTTCTTTGTACAAAGATGCAGCACTATTTAAAACTTTAACTCCAGCATTTTTGTAGTCTTTATCAGAAAACCTAGCTGCTTCCCCCGCTCCCTTTTCAATGAAGCATTCATAGCCTAATTTTTGCATCTGAATAGCCGACTCAGGCGTCATTGCCACTCGGTTTTCACCAAGGAAAATTTCTTTAGGTGTCCCTATGCGCATGACAAACCTCCTTTGTTCAAGCGTCGCCGGAATCAGATTCGGCAGATTTATACATTATAGGTAAATACATTAGCATCAATAAAAATTAACGCCAGATGTCATCAATAAATAATTAAAGGTTTAGATTACACAAAACTAAATTCCATTTTTTTGGATTTAGTTTTGTGTGATTAATAATACATACTTGAGTATAGCAATAAAAATTTAGGATGAAAATTATAACTGAGACATGATTTCATCAGATACATCCATGTTTGTTGTTACATTTTGGATATCATCATCGTCTTCTAAGTTTTCAATTAATCTCATTATTTTTTCAGCACCACTTAAATCTAATTCAGTCATTGTAGTAGGCTTCCATATTAATTTTGTCGTTTCACTCTCTCCCAATGCCAATTCTAGCGCTTTTGACACATCATTAAGATCTGTTGATGCACAATAAATATCATGCCCATCTTCTGTTGATTCAACATCTTCTGCGCCTGCATCAATTGCATGTTCAAACATTGCATCAACATCGCCAGCTTCTGTGCCGTATACGACTAAGCCTTTTCGTTCGAACATAAATGAAACAGCTCCTGTTTCAGCTAAATTACCACCCGACTTAGTAAACAAGGATCGAACAGAAGATGCTGTTCTATTTTTATTATCAGTCATTGCTTCAACGATAACTGCTACTCCATTGGGGCCATATCCTTCATAACGAATTTCATCATAATTTTCGTCATCGCCTCCAGTCGCTTTTCCGATAGCTCTATCAATTACATCTTTTGGAACTGAATTTGATTTTGCTTCTTTAACTGCCAAACGAAGTCTTGGGTTTTTTTCTGGATCAGGATCCCCCATCTTCGCAGCAACAGTTATTTCCTTGGATAATTTAGAAAATAGCTTTGAACGGAGTTTGTCTTGGCGACCTTTGCGATGTTGGATGTTTGCCCACTTGGAATGGCCTGCCATAATATAAATCCTTTAAAATAATTATTACAATTGCTTCATACAAATAAGGTACATATTTTTCAATACCAAGCAGATCTATTTTAAAAATACATATCAAAAAAAATTAGATATCTAATTTAATGAGTATCTACTCTTGGACGCACTAAAAACATTCCTAAACACATTATTATAAATGCTGCCCAAATAAAACTTGAGTAAGTTTCTTTTAACAAAATCATCGACCAAATAACTCCAAAAAAAGTTACTAAATACGCAACTAGCCCCGCAAACACGGGTCCACCTTTTCCAATAAGCCAAATAAATCCTGCATAAGCAAATCCAGTAGTAAAACCGATTGCTAGAATTGCATAATCTGCTTGTTCAAGTCCGTCTTCCCAAATTGGAATAAATGACCCTTGCGATACTACAAAAATACCAAGCACAATAGAACCCAACACTGCAGAGCCTAACAAAGTTTCAACTGATGTCATTCCATCTAAGCCGAAATATGCTATAAAATTATCTTCAAGCGCATAACAAAGTGGAGAAAGAATTGCTAATAATACAAATCCAGCCTTTGATTGGTCTGGTAAACTTGCTTCAGGCCCAATTAAAAGAATTATTGCTATAGCACCCATCAAAACACCTAATGCTCGCGTTTTTTGAAAAGTCTCGTGACCTATCAAAATTGCAATAGGCATAATAAAAATTGGAACCATTGCTATTGTTATTGCCATGACACCCGCTGGAAGATGAAAAGCGGCCGTGTAAGTTATTATTCCAGGTAATATTGTTCCAAATGCCATTATCCAACCAAATAAAATCAACCTTTTCTTTGTTAACCTTAAAGCACGTCGTTTTGGTAAAAAAAGGATTAAAGCTACAAATGCCGCAAGGAATACTTGCCAAAACAAGACCCCTAAAACTGGATAGCCAACTGATACAGCAATTTTAATAGCTGGAATTGTTAAACCCCATGTTGCGCCTATCACAACAAGTGGTAAAAATAGCCATGTCTTACTATTCATACTGGTTCCGATTGTTGCAATCTGCCACCATTACGTATTTGCACAACATTTTTTGCTAAGCCAGTTGCATTATCAGTTTCTACGAATATGCCACACAATGTTGCTTCATCTACTGCTGGCGTAAATCTTTCTTTGTTCATTCCCGTTATAAACCGGCGCAATGGCTCATCTTTTTGCATTCCAATAATACTATTATAATCCCCACACATTCCTGCATCAGATTGATGTGCAGTACCTTTTGGAAGGATCTGAGCATCAGCAGTTGGGATATGAGTATGAGTTCCAACAACTAATGAAGCGCGACCATCCAACCAATGTCCAATCGCAACTTTCTCAGAAGTGGCTTCAGCATGAAAGTCCACGATAACTGCATCAGCCAATCCACCCAATGGAGCATTTTTTAATGCTGTATCTAGTGCCGAAAAGGGATCATCAAATGGCTTTTTCATAAAAACTTGTCCTAAAGCCTGTGCAACTAAAACTTTTTTCCCATTTCGAGCTTTTATGAGACGAAAGCCTTTTCCAGGTGCAGTTTTTGCAAAATTTAAGGGGCGAATAATTCTTGGTTCTTGCTCGCAGAATGTTAACATGTCCCTTTGATCAAAAGCATGATCACCTAAAGTTATACAATCCACCCCAGAATCAATCAAAGCTTTTGCATGACTTGCAGATAAACCCATCCCACCAGTAGCGTTTTCGCCATTTACAACTACAAAATCTAAACGCCATTTTTCTCGCAAGCGATTTAATCGTTCACTTATAGCTTTACGGCCAGAGCGGCCCATGATGTCACCTAGAAATAAAAGTCTCATTTAACCCCGATAACGGCATTGTCTCAAAAGGACAAGATGCCCTGCTCCGTTATTATTTGGTCTAGCTTATAATCTGTTGGCTCACTTGGCACCGCCAAGACTTCTTGAGAACTATACGCAAAACCAACAGCAGTAATTTCTTTTAATTTTGTAATTTCTTCAAAAGAACGATCATAGAAACCACCCCCATATCCTAATCGATATCCATTCATATCAAACGCTGCCAATGGTGTGATTATTATATCAGGTATAAGTCGATTACTTTTTTCAGGAATAAGCGCACCAAAAGCACCAGAAACCATTTTTGTTTCAGGTGTCCATTCAAAAAATTTAAGTGGTGTGCCATCCTTCACAACAACCGGAACACAAATTTTATGACCACGCTTTGAAATTTTTGTCATTGCAGGTAGAGGACTTATTTCAGTCCGTATTGGCATGTACGCTGCAATGACAAGATTAGAATCTTGTGTTTTTAAATAATTATACAGTTGAGCATTAGCTTTATTATCATGCCCAGCCACGTGAGCTTCTGCTCTCGCCTTAAATGCTGCTTTTCTGCAAAGGGATTTTAGATTCTGTATATTTTTCATTTTTATATTTCATTCATCAGCAATGCTTAAACCAACTAATAGGCGGCGGGCCCACATCAGAACGCGATATCATTGCAATCGCATTCAACGCAGCGGTGGAAGGGGTTAATTTCCCGGAGCCTGTGTAATACAGGTGGGTACCGGATATGATATACCAGGGTAAGTCACAGAGCCAGTTCCCTCAAGAAAGCTTATCGGCCACTGAAATTGAGCTTCTCACAAGAAGGGCAGAACCCGCCTGATATGTAGATAGTAAATTTAAAACAAATCTTCAAGTAGCCAAGTTGCATATTTGAGGTTATTTCTTGGAATTTGCTCGAGCTGAAGCTGCAGCAGAACGAATCTCTTCCGCTATTTCATCTGCTTCTTCAGGATCAAAATCTAAAGGTACCTCGATTCCTTTTGCTTCAATAAATAATCTAACCATTCCATCACTGGTTGGACCAATTTGTAAATTAGCTTCAATTTCAACTTCTGAATTAATTCCCATGATTTATTACCATATCTGTTTTTATCTGTTTATTTTTTCTTGGCTATCAAGAGAAAGTCGTAATTTCAAGTATGATCGGACTTGCCAGCCCTGAATGCATAAGCTAAATGACGCAAAGTGCCGGCGTAGCTCAGTAGGTTAGAGCGCTTGATTGTGGATCAAGAGGCCCCCCGTTCGAGCCGGGGCGCTGGTACCATTTAAACTCAATATCATTTTTGTGATTCAAAAATCTGTTGGCGCTCCACCTTCAGATTTTCTTCTTGCTACAAAGCTTTTTAATTCTTCTTTGATGGCTTCATCTATTGGAGGAGGCTGAAAATCTTTTATTATTTGTTTATACATTTTATGAGCTCTTTGAGCCGTCCAGTTACCCCCATTCAAATTCCATGCCTCATAATTTGTCCAATCAGATATTAGAGGAGAGTAAAAGGCATTTTCATATCTTTCTTGAGTATGTTTAGCCGAAAAATAGTTGGCACCAGGTAAATGTCCAACCTCTTTTATAGCGCTAATAGCAATATCCTCAGTATTGGTTTCACATAAAGATGTATCCATATACCGCTGTATATGTTGTAATATTTCACAATCCATAATAAACTTTTCTGGACTTGCTATGAGACCTCCTTCAAGCCATCCAGCAGCATGATAAACAAGATTAGTACCTGATTGTACAGCTGCCCATAAAGAGTTGGACGTTTCCCAAATAGCCTGACCATCTGGTACATTTGCAGTACATACTCCCGATGATCTCATCGGTAACCCATAGAATCTTGCTAATTGACCAGTCATCTGAGTAGCTCTCATATATTCAGGCGTACCAAATGCAGGCGCACCTGATTTCATATCTACATTAGAAGTAAATGTGCCAATCATTGATGGGCAACCTTTACGGATCATTTGAATCATAACTATTGCCGCTAATCCTTCAGCTAATGACAATGTAACCGCACCAGACATTGTTACTGGTGCCATTGCACCTGCTAATGTAAACGGTGTCACTACAATCGGTTGACCACGCTTGGCCAAGCGAATCGTACCATCCAACATTGGGAAATCATGTTTCAAGGGTGAAACCGAATTAATATTTGTATACATTCTCGGCTTTTCCTCAAACTCTTCATGAGTTAAGCCTCCCGCAATTCTAACCATCTCCATGACATCCTCTACACGCTCTTTTCCAAGGGAATATGCATGAACAACTTTGTCGGTTAAAATTAACTTCTCGTATAAACAATCAAGGTGCCTAACTGATGCATGGATATCGACAGGTTCAACTGGATACCCACCTGCCACATGGATACAGTTAAAAAACTGTGTAAGCTTCATGAAATCCTTAAAACCTTCAAAATCACCTGCTCGTTTTCCTCGCTCCAAATCCCACATGTTTGGTGGCGATGATACGTTTACAAACGCCATATTCCTTCCGCCAAGTGTAATTTTTCGATTAGGGTTTCGTGGAGTTATGGTAAATTCTTGCGGTACGTAAGTCAGCATTTCTGCCAAGAGATCGCGACCAATACGGACATTTTCTCCACGAACACTCGCACCGCCTTTTTTTAAAATTTGCAGTGCTTCAGGATTCATAAACTCAATGCCTATATTCTCCAATATTTCCAAGACACCTTCGTGAATATTCTGAATACCATCTTCCGAAAGGGGTTCAATTGGATCATCAATATTTACAACTTGCTGCCAAGGCATCTGATTAATTGAAGAACTCGAATTACGGTGATTGCCAGCTCTACCACCAGATCTTTTTCGCCTAGATGCCATATTACGCTCTCCTATCATCTAAAGAATGCAATATAAAATAAAGTAGGCTTATTCATTTACGACAAAAAAGTCGGTCTTGTCTCTTTTTCTAATATTTCCGGAAGCCCCAATATATCATCCAAGATTATATCAGCTAAACCTGACATTTGATCAATAGTAGCTGGACCAGATAAGACACCGACATTCATACCTACTCCAGCTTCACGGCCAGCGTTTAAATCGTGAGTACTGTCTCCAACCATTGCTATTTGATCTGGCTTCAAACCTATTGCATTACAAAAACCTAAAATTGTATCCCCAGATGGCTTGGGGTTAAAACCACTATCACATCCAATAACTGCATCCAATAAATGCAAACAGCCAAGCTTTTCCAATTGTATTAGCGTCGGAGCTTCTGCAGCATTGGTAATTACACTTAAAAAATAACCTTTTTCCTTTAAATTCGACATAAAGATCTCAAGATTACACAATGGTATTGGTTCCAAATTTCTAAATGCCATTTCACTTTTCTGTTTAATGTCTTCTGTGATTAGTTCAGGAAAATGTTTTTTCCAAACATCAATAACATCATCAGTTGTACCGTTAACAAAGACTGATCCACCAACAAATTTTTCAAAAACTAAATTGAAGCCTATTTCTTCTGCCAAAACTTGCTGTTTATCTGTTTGATTAGGAAATATGGATTCAATCAACGAAATTAATCCTTTTGACCAACTAGCCTCAAAATCAATTAATGTTCCATCTTTATCAAAAGCTATTCCTTTAATTTTGCTCATTTTATGTCCAATTTGGTAAGTCTCCACCCGGTAAAAACTGCCTAGCTAGGAATGGTTCATTAAATTCAAAGGATTTTGACTCACAAAACGCTTTTACCCAATCATCATCCATAAGAATGAAATCAAGCACAGAGCCCAAGAACATATTATCCTTCGCTCCAGCTTTAACATCATTTAAATCTGCACCCGAACTACCTAAAAAAATCTCAAATAACTCATTATCAGCAGCTATCCAATCTATCGCCTTAATTGCTAAAATTTCAGCTGATGCTAGATCAAAAACCATTTATTTCTCTACGTTTAGTTACTTAAGTAAAATTATTTGAACAAAACAATTAAGTTACAACAAAATTATGCGACATCCCGCCACTAGGTCAACTTGTCACTTTTAAATTTTTACTGCAATAAACTAATTATACAATATGGAATTAAATGCATCTAAATATGATAGACCCGTGAAACAAGCATTAATACATGGTTGGAAACGGAAATGTCCAAACTGTGGCTCTGGACCTATGATGGATGGATATTTAGCAATTAGAAACGAATGTGCATTTTGCTCACAAGCATTTCATCATCAAAGGGCAGATGATGGCCCAGCATATATTACAATATTGATTTCTGGTCACTTATTAGCACCATTAATGTTAATTATATTTGAATGGTATCGTCCCGACCCTTTAGTTTTAGCGGTCAGTTTCATTCTTATTTTTATAACTATTGCTTTATTTCTCTTACCCCGCGTGAAAGGTGCCTTCATTGGTTTGCAGTGGGCTAAAAGAATGCATGGATTTTAATTAAATCTATATTTAAAATGGCATCGGGTGTTTTTTGTGAACCATTTCGATAGCACGCAAACAATCATCTGATAAATCCACATTTACTGAAGCAAGTGCGTTTGATAATTGTTCCTTTGTTCTCGCCCCAAATATTGCCGAAGCCATAAAAGGACGCGTCCTACACCAAGCAAGTGCCATCTGACAGGTGTCTAAACCGTAATTTTCTGCAACTTCCATATACGCGCGTGTTGCTGCATCAATTCTTGAAGTCATCCTACCTGATAATCCATTTACAATAGAGCCCCTTGACCCTTCTGGTATGGCACCATCTAAATATTTGCCTGATAAAATACCTGTAGCTAATGGCGAGAATGACAATAATCCAACATTTTCATTATGACAAAGTTCAGCCAAATCAGTATCAAAAATTCTACACATCAAGCTATATTCGTTTTGAATACTATCCATTCGAGGTAAATCTTTCTCTTCTGAAATACGCAGCCATTGCGCTGTACCCCAAGCACTTTCGTTTGATAATCCAAAAGCACGTACCTTGCCTTCTTTTTTTAGCATATCACAGGCTTGAAGAACCTCATTCATGTGATCTAAAACTATATTTTTATCTTGGCTTGTTGGATCAAATCGCCAATTTTGGCGGAAATGATAAGAACCGCGGTTTGGCCAGTGAAGTTGATACAAATCAATATAATCAGTTTTCAAAAGATTCAGTGAAGCATTTATAGCAGTAAACAATGATTTTTTGGTAATTCCTTCACCATTACGAATATGCTTTGGGCCATTTCCAGCAATTTTTGTAGCAATGATTAGTTCGTCTCTATAATTTGATTTATTAAGCCATTCCCCTAAAATACGTTCACTTTCACCTTGCGTTGCTCCACTAATTGGGTTCACTGGATATAACTCTGCAGTGTCTATAAAGTTAATACCTGCATCTATTGATTTTTCAATTTGGTAAAATGCATCTTCAGCTGAATTTTGTGTACCCCAAGTCATAGTACCCAGACAAAGTTCACTCACAACCAAATCTGTTTGGCCTAACTTATTATATTTCATTTTTTTTCCTCGATTTAAACTGATCATTACTTATTTATTTAAAGTGTCAATAATATCGATACAAATGTTCTTAATAACTGCTCATGATTAGCTAATTATCAGAAAATTTCACATTTTTACTTAGTAATTATGAGAGATATAAATTGCTTTCAGTTTTCTATTTGCGTACTTAATTCTACAGCGAATCTAAGGAGCTTGTTATGTTTAAATCTTTTCAATTACCTCAAATTAATTTTGACTCTCATGACACCGTGACAGGTGACTTTGGAGACTTGCCAAATTGGGATTTGAATGATCTCTATCCATCACCAGATGGGGAAGAAATCACAAAAGATTTAAAAGCGCTTGAAAGTAACTGTAATAGTTTCGCATCTGAGTATCAGGGCCAACTAGATGGTCTCACAGCTGAAGGCCTCTTGAACTGCATAGAAAGGTATGAAGATATTCAAAACGTTGCAGGACGCGTTATGTCTTTTGCTGGATTAAGTTATTACCAAAATACAAGTGATGCCAATCGTAGTAAATTTATGGCAGATATGCAGTCAAAAATCACAGACTTCACAACACCTTTGGTATTTTTTAGCTTAGAAATTAATAATATAGACGATGAACATATACAAAATTTATTAAATTCAAACCACAAACTATCACGCTACAAACCTATAATAGATAACTTACGCAAAATGAAACCGCATCAATTATCAGATGAATTGGAGCAGTTTTTACACGACCAATCTGTTGTAGGAACAGCTGCATGGAATCGTTTATTTGACGAAACAATGGCTTCTTTAAAATTTAATGTGGATGATGAATTGCTCAGCTTAGAGGCTACACTAAATTTACTTTCTGATAAAAATCGCGAAACTAGAGAAAAAGGAACACGCGCACTAATAAAAGTTTTTGGAGAAAATATTTCATTATTTTCTAGAATTACCAACACTTTAGCAAAAGAAAAAGAAGTGGAAGACCGTTGGCGCAAAATGCCTACACCTCAATTTAGTCGCCACCTTGCAAATCAAGTAGAGCCCGAGGTCGTAGAAGCACTTCGAAACGCAGTAGTTACTGCATACCCAAAACTTTCACACCGTTATTATGCATTAAAAGCAAAATGGATGAACTTAGATTCATTGGAAGTATGGGATAGAAATGCACCATTAGACAGCGATAATAGTTCAGATATTCAGTGGGAGGATGCAAAAAAAATAGTTTTGGATGCATATTCAGACTTTTCACCAAAGATGGCAAATATAGCCGAGCCATTTTTTACAAAAGGATGGATTGATGCTGGGGTTAAGCCTGGCAAAGCACCTGGTGCCTTTGCCCATCCAACAGTAACTAATGTACACCCATATGTAATGTTAAATTATATGGGTAAACAACGGGATGTAATGACTTTGGCTCATGAACTTGGCCACGGAGTACATCAAGTTTTAGCAGCATCTCAGGGCGAACTTCTTTCATCAACACCATTAACTTTGGCTGAAACTGCTTCAGTTTTTGGAGAAATGTTAACATTTAGAAAAATGTTGGATAAAACTACGGATCCAGTAAAAAGAAAACACTTACTCGCGAATAAAGTTGAAGACATGATCAATACGGTTGTTCGCCAAATTGCTTTTTATGATTTTGAATGCAAACTACATGCCGCAAGAGCTAATGGAGAATTAACTCCAGATCAAATAAACGAAATATGGATGTCGATTCAGGCTGAAAGTTTAGGCCCAATATTCAATTTTGTTGAGGGTTATGAGACCTTCTGGACATATATACCACATTTTATTCATTCACCTTTTTATGTGTACGCGTACGCATTCGGAGATGGGTTAGTAAATGCGTTATATGCAGTTTACGAAGAAGGGAATATTGACTTCCAAGATAAATATTTTGATATGCTTTCTGCTGGTGGCTCAATGCATCATAAAGAGTTACTTGCACCTTTTGGATTAGACGCAAGTGATCCTAAATTTTGGGATAAAGGCTTAAGTTTAATAAGTTCAATGATTGATGAATTAGAAGCCATGGAAAGTTAATACCCTCACATACTCATGCCATGATTTCTTTGCATTTATGGCATGAGTAAATTTGTGATATTTATTTTTTTCTCAGTATTTCAATTAATTCAATCAAATCAGAAGGTATATCAGAGTCAAAATTCATATATTCTTTTGTAATTGGGTGTATGAAACCAATTGATTTTGCATGAAGCGCTTGGCGAGAAAACCCTTTTACAATAACCATATCTTCAGGTTCGAAGACTGATCCAGGCATTGCTTTGCGTAAGCCATAAATAGGGTCACCAATCAAGCCATGCCCAATGTGAGAAAAGTGTACACGTATTTGATGTGTTCTACCAGTTTCCAACCAGCATTCCATAAGAGCTGAATGAGCAAAATTTTCAAGTACAGTTGCGCGAGTAATTGCATGTCTTCCAGCATCTTGAACTACTGCCATACGCTTTCTATCAGTTTTATGCCGAGCTATATTTGTTGCAACTCTTATTACACCTCCATCTTCAAAATTAACACCACGCAAGCCTGCAAGCCTAGGATCACTTTTTTGGGGCACACCTTTTGAAACAGCTAAATATCTTCGAGAAATTGAATGGTCAGCAAATTGCTTAGCCAATCCCGCATGAGCTGAGTCAGACTTTGCGACTACTAAAAGGCCCGATGTATCTTTATCAATTCGGTGAACTATACCAGGCCTTTTTTCTCCACCAACACCAGATAAATTACCGTCAAAATAATACAATAATGCATTAACTAAAGTTCCATTTTCAGAACCAGGAGCTGGATGAACAACCATGCCTGCAGGTTTATTAACAATAATCAAATGATCATCTTCAAATACTATATCTAATGGTATGTTTTCAGGCTGTGCATTTTCATAGTCTTGCACCGGAGGCATAACTATCCTAAAAATACTCCCTGCTGGAGCCTTATACTTTAGTTTGGTTATAGGCTCGCCTGCCAGAGTAACAGCACCTTCAGCTATTAACTTTGTAATACGAGAACGGCTCAATGTAACTTCGGCTGGAACAACAGAAGCTAATGCCTTATCTAGGCGGGGTGCAGGGTTTTCACCCAAAGTCAATTCAACTACGTAAGGTGCAGACATGGATGATCCTTTAGAATATTCAGCAGAGCCAGCTAATTTAAAATTATTACGCAGATTAGTAACAACCTTATTAGCAATAATGATCATAGGGTTCATAACCTTAATATTTATGTTTGTCATGCGTTTCTCAAATAATAACCAAACATTTCAAGTAAATGATATAACTTTACCAATTGGAGTTTCTGCAACTGCATACACTCAAGGCGACAACTGGTATGCAATAGTTGACAATACAAACAAAATTTTAATTTTCAATAAATCAGATAATACTTTACGCCAAACAATCATAATTAAACAACAATGAAGATACAAAAGACCTATTTATTCATAATGCTAAAAAAGGCATATATTTACTTGCTTAAAAGTATGTGCGTGAGCATTATATACACATGAGTCTGCCTCCTGGTTTTTTAGAAGAATTACGAAATCGTTCGTCCCTATCACAAGTTGTTGGGCGCAAAGTTACGTGGGAACAAAAGAAAACAAATATAGCAAAAGGTGATTACTGGGCACCATGCCCATTTCATTCAGAAAAAACTGCATCTTTCCATGTAGACGATAAAAAGGGGTTTTATTACTGCTTTGGATGCCATGAAAAAGGTGATGCAATTTCATTCATACGCAATTCTGAAAATGTCAGTTTTATTGAAGCGGTGGAGATTCTAGCACGTGAAGCTGGTCTAACCATGCCTGCCAGAGATCCTAAGGCTCAAGAAAAAATTGACATAAATAAAGAATTAGCAAGCATAATGGAAAATGCCGTTCAATTCTATAAAATGCAATTCAATGGATCAAATGCAAAAAACGCTAAAGATTATATAAAATCACGTGGATTAACCGCAGATATTATAAATACTTTTGAAATCGGATTTGCTCCAGGTGATAGAACTTCTTTGTCTCAATTTCTTTTAAATAAAGGAATTAAAGAAAACAAAATAATCGATGCGGGACTTGCAATCAAACCAGATGATGGTGGTAATATTTTTGATCGCTTTAGAGGGCGAATAATGTTTCCAATTAGAAACACACAAGGTCGATGCATAGCTTTTGGTGGAAGAGCAATGGATCCAAACGCCCGAGCTAAATATTTAAATTCAAATGAAACAGCCTTATTTGATAAAGGTAGAAGTCTATATAACCACGCTCCGGCACGCGAAGCATCAGGGAAGGCTAATTCTCTGATAGTTGCAGAGGGATATATGGATGTAATTGCTCTTTCTCAATTTGGTTTTAAACATGCAGTAGCACCTCTTGGGACTGCAATAACTGAAAATCAATTAGCATTAATTTGGCGTATTCATCATGAACCTATTATTGCACTTGATGGAGATACCGCAGGCTTGAGAGCTGCCATGAGGCTTATAGATTTGGCACTACCTTTGCTTGAGGCAGGTAAGTCACTTCGATTTTGTATATTACCACTTGGCCAAGACCCCGATGATATTTTAAAAGATAAAGGGGCAACCTTTTTGCAAGAACTGTTAGATAATTCTGTTTCTATGGTAAATCTTTTATGGCAACGTGAAACTGAAGGCAAAAATTTTGACAGTCCAGAAAGGCGAGCTCTATTAGATAAATCCTTGAGGGCTGCAGTACTGACCATTCGCGACAAGTCAATCCGACACCATTATGGCCAGGCCATAAAAGAATTACGCTATCAATTATTTTCACCAATAAATAATAACATGAATTTAGCGAATAAATCTAAATCTTATGGATCTTCACAAAGTTGGGGTAAAAAGCCAAAATTATTAGCATCACCTAATACAAAATCATCCATGCTCGCAATGCAATCTGATGAAACAAACTGGCGCCTTAGAGAAAGCCTCATCTTGGTTTCTGCAATTAAAAATCAATCTGCTGCACTTAAAAATGAAAGTGCCCTGGAAAGATGTCCAATTACCACTCCAGATTTGGTAGAAATTATGAACGCTGTATTAATAAATTTACACGTCAAGAAAACAGATGCAGGCATAAAAGATAATTTTGCAATCAATATCCAAAACTCATTAGGTTATTCGCCCTTAGATAAATTAATGAAATTAAAACCAATAAAAAATCATCCATACTTGAAAAAAAACTCACCCCCAGACCTTGTCGAACAAACTTTAGAGGAAGAGTTAGCAAAACACGTCGCATTAATTGGTGCTTTCAATGAAATTAAAGAAGCAGAACAAGATTTAACGGGTTTGGTTGATGAAGGACTAACATGGCGACTTCAACAAGCAGCAATTGCAAAGGCAAAAGCAACTCGAGCGGTGGAGGAAGAGTACTCAGAAACTGATGAAAACGCTTCGGAAATGTCAAAAAATCTACAAAATATGCTAGATAACCAAATTTGGGTCAAAAAAACACGTTAAAGCCATTGCGAATCACCCCATCAATGTGTTGATTCGTGCAAGTATCAACTGATTCGCCGAATCACTTGAGAGATCCATTTAAGGAGCTTCCAATGGCCGCTAAAGAAGATAGTTCAAAAAAAGGTGAAGTTAACGAAGGCATGGGCGATATGAGCCAAGCTGCAGTTAAAAAGATGATCGCAGTTGCTCGCGAACGAGGCTACATAACGTATGATGAGCTTAACGATGTAATGCCACCAGACCAGGTTGCTTCAGAACAGATAGAAGACGTAATGTCTATGCTTTCTGAAATGGGTATAAATATTATTGAAGCCGATGAAGTTGAAGACGAAGGGCCAACAGATGTAACTGTTGTTGCTAACGACGCTAAAGAAGTGACTTTAGCTGCAACAGGCAAAGAAACCTTAGACAGAACTGATGATCCTGTTCGCATGTACCTGAGAGAAATGGGTTCAGTAGAATTATTGTCTCGCGAAGGTGAGATTGCCATAGCAAAAAGAATTGAAGCTGGGCGTAAAACAATGATTGAAGGGTTATGTGAAAGCCCCTTAACATTCCAAGCTATTACAATCTGGCGCGATGAACTTTTAGAGGAAGAAATTCTTCTTCGTGATGTGATCGATCTAGAGACTACATTTAGTGACACGCTAGATGATGATGAAGATCCAATGGTTGGCCCTCTTACTGGAGCTCCAAAACCTTCATCTTCGCCAGCCCACGAATTAGATGCTGATGGCAATCGCTTAAATGATGATGAAGATGATGATGAAGATGAAGATGATGCTGCAAATATTTCTCTTGCAGCAATGGAAGAAACACTTAAGCCAGATGTTCTAGCCACATTAGCAAAAATAGCTAAAGATTATAATAAATTGGCAAGTATGCAGGATGAAAGAATATCTGCAACTATTAATGAAGATGATACATTCTCTGATAAATCAGAAAAATCATACCAGAAATTACGCAATAGTCTTGTTGAACAAGTGAATGCATTGCATTTTCATAACAATCGAATTGATGCTCTTATCGACCAACTTTATGGGATAAACAGAAAAATTATGTCTATCGATTCAGGCATGGTTAAAATAGCTGACCAATCTCGTATCAATCGACGCGAATTTGTTGATAAATACCGTGGTCAAGAATTAGACCCTATGTGGTTGGATAAGATAGCTGAAAATGAAGATGGACGTGGTTGGAAAACTTTCATTGAAAAACACCGTGAAAAAGCTGAAGAACTACGAGCTGATATGGCACAAGTTGGTCATTATGTTGGTGTAGACATTCCAGAATTTCGAAGAATTGTTAATCAGGTTCAAAAAGGCGAAAAAGAAGCACGAAGTGCTAAAAAAGAAATGGTCGAAGCAAATTTGCGCTTGGTTATCTCAATTGCGAAAAAATACACAAATCGTGGATTGCAATTCTTGGATTTGATTCAAGAAGGTAATATTGGACTCATGAAAGCTGTTGATAAATTTGAGTACCGCCGCGGTTATAAATTTAGCACTTATGCTACATGGTGGATCAGACAAGCAATAACTCGTTCAATTGCAGACCAAGCACGTACAATTCGTATTCCTGTTCACATGATTGAAACAATTAATAAGTTGGTTCGAACAGGTCGCCAAATGCTACATGAAATTGGACGTGAACCCACGCCTGAAGAGTTAGCTTCAAAGCTACAAATGCCTTTGGATAAAGTCCGTAAGGTAATGAAAATAGCAAAAGAGCCCATCTCATTAGAAACACCAATTGGGGACGAAGAAGACTCTCAATTAGGTGATTTCATAGAAGACAAAAATGCTATTTTACCATTGGAATCTGCGATCCAAGGAAACCTCAAAGAAACTACTACAAGGGTATTAGCCTCACTTACTCCTCGAGAAGAGCGCGTATTACGCATGCGATTTGGCATTGGAATGAACACAGACCATACGCTTGAAGAAGTTGGACAACAATTTAGCGTCACAAGAGAACGTATTCGACAGATTGAAGCAAAAGCTTTGAGGAAATTAAAACATCCAAGTCGTAGCCGAAAATTAAGAAGTTTCTTAGATCAATAAATTAAAGGCGCTAACTGCGCCTTTAAAAGTCCAAGGCTTGGCTTATTATATCAGTTAACAGTTCATGGACCATTTGCATTGGGCCATCAGGATAACTTCGATGCCCAATATGCACACCATTATCGTTCTCAAAAACAAAAATATTATATGGACAATGGGCAATGTTTAGAGGGTTAGCTTCCATGACTTTTCTAGAAATTGCAGCTGAACAAAACAAAAAGATATCAGCAGATTTAAAAATTTCTATATCTGAACCAACATCGTTTGCAGTTCGTGAAAGCATATCACCTGTATGACTGATATGATCGATAACAAGACCCTTACCTAATATTGCACCTTCAACACTAAATGTTGCGTCATCAAAAGTACCCTCATAATTATATAAAATAGCAGTTTGAGCTTTTACAATACTAGCAAAAAAAACCGAAACAGCGAATAAGATCAAAAATCGCATAATTAACTTCCTATAAATATAATGAACACTTACAATGATTAGCACTTAAGCATTTTTATCACTAATTTATATTATCTAATATACAATATAAAATTTAATGAAATGTTATATTCAATAATATGAATTTAATATTGTTAAATCTATATTATATGATAACATAAGCTTGAATTAATTCCGAAAGGACTTCTTAGCGATGAGTAATAATAAAAAAGCACCGTCACGTCGTGCATTTTTAAGCGGCTCAGCAGCTGCAATAACAGGCACCTTAGCATCTGCCTCAACTGCGAATGAAGCCGATCCATTAATCACCAATGTCCAAGATTGGGCATCTTTCACTGGAGATGGTGTTGATGAAACACCATATGGTTTACCAATAGAATTTGAAAATGATGTTATTAGACGAAATGTACCTTGGTTAACTGCTGGCCCGATTTCATCAATAAATTTTACACCAATACATGCCTTAGAAGGCACCATTACACCACAAGGCTGTGCTTTTGAGCGCCACCATTCAGGTGCAATTGAATTACAAAAGAAAGACTACAGGCTAATGATTAATGGGTTAGTAGATAACCCACTTATTTTTACCTATGAAGATCTTGAAAGATTTCCAAGACAAAATCATGTCTACTTTTGTGAATGTGCTGCTAATACTGGTATGGAATGGGCTGGGGCACAATTAAATGGAGCACAGTTTACTCATGGAATGATTCATAACATGGAGTATACAGGTGTACCTTTGAGATTATTATTAAATGAAGCAGGTTTAAATAAAGCACAGGATCTAAAAGATAAATGGGTTTATGTTGAGGGTGCTGATGCTTCATCCAACGGACGCTCAATTCCAATGGAAAAAGCACTTGATGACGTTTTAGTAGCCTTTAAAGCGAATGGCGAGGCACTTAGAAAAGAACATGGTTACCCCGTACGTCTTGTTGTTCCAGGTTGGGAAGGCAACATGTGGGTAAAATGGATCCGAAGAATAGAAGTATCCGATACTCCTGTTGAAAGTAGGGAGGAAACATCTAAATATACAGATGTGTTAGCAAACGGCATCGCACGAAAATGGACTTGGGTAATGGATGCCAAATCTATTATAACATCTCCTAGCCCGCAGAGACCAGTTACACATGGAAATGGTCCTTTAGTAATATCGGGATTAGCTTGGTCAGGTCATGGAAAAATCACAAGAGTTGATATCTCTAAAGATGGTGGAATTACATGGGAAACAGCACGCCTAGGCAATCAAAGTGAAACGAAAGCACTAACACGATTTTACTTAGATACTGAATGGAGCGGCGAAGAATGGCTTCTCCAGGCACGAGCAATTGATGAAACAGGTTATATTCAACCTACCAAACATCAACTCCGTGAAATTCGAGGTGAAAACTCTGTTTATCATAATAATTGCATTCAAACATGGAATTTAAAAGCTACAGGTGAGGTCGAAAATGTTGAAGTATCTTAGCTTAATAATAGTGAGTATTCTGGCAACAACACCAATTTTTGCTGACAGTAAGCTTGGTTTAGGAAGAACCGCATTGCCGTCTGAAATTACTGCATGGGATGTTGATATTTTACCTGATGGCCGTGGTTTACCTGTTGGAAATGGCGACGCTATAGTAGGCGAGGAGACCTTTGCCAACAAATGTGCATCTTGTCATGGTGACTTTGCTGAAGGTGTTGGTAACTGGCCAGCACTTGCTGGAGGATTTGATACTCTAGCAGATGAAGATCCTGTTAAGACAGTTGGATCTTATTGGCCATATCTTTCAACACTTTGGGACTATATAAATAGATCAATGCCATTTGGGGGAGCTCAAACTCTTACAAGTGATGAAGTTTATTCAATAGTTGCCTACATACTATACTCAAATGATTTAATCGAAGATGATTTCGTGTTGAACGAAAAGAATTTTCAAGAATTTAATATGTACAATAGTAACGGTTTTATTATTGATGATAGGAAAATTAGCGAATATCCAATTTGGTCAAAAGAGCCATGTATGGAAAATTGTAAAAAATCTACATCAATAACTAAGCGTGCAAGTATTATTGATGTTACTCCCGAAGAAACTTCTACTGAAGTGGAGATAAAACAATCTGCGTTGAGTCCAGTCGAAAAAGATACGGCTTCTATTGATCCCAAATTAATAAATGCTGGGAAAAAAGTATTCAAAAAATGTAAAGCCTGCCATGCAGTTGGTGAAGGCGCTAAAAATAAATCAGGGCCTCAATTATATGAAATTATTGGTCGCAAAATGGGCACGGCAAATAGATATAAATACTCAAAGGGCTTTAAAGTAGCTGCAGAAGAAGGTCGAATCTGGACTGAAGAACTCATGGTTGAATTCTTAAGAAAACCAAAAAAATTCATCAAAGGCACTAAAATGTCTTTTGGTGGACTGAAGAAAGATAAAGACTTAAACGCAATTGTAGCTTACTTAAAAACACAAGATAATTAATTTAATTTAAAAATAAAATTATGTGTAATTAAAAATAATTAAAATATTTATATTCCTGAAACTTTTACAGAAGTGTTTGGGTCTATACTCACAGATTCTTGCTTTTTGATCCAACTCTCGGCAACATCCCAAATTGCTGGGCCTTCAGTATTTTCATTAACTGAAGCCCATCCTGCAACTTGGTAAGATTTATTTGCTTCAACTTTTTCACCAGTTTTAAGAATTGTCATATCTGTTATTCTTGAACCTTGAGGCTTTGATACATCAATTGAATAGCCCATACCACCAACTCTAACCATATCGCCTCCTTGTTGATAATATGGATCAGGATTAAATAGGTTATCAGCTACATCTTCTAAAATTACATGTAAGAATTCACCAGTCATTTCCGTTCTATATGCCTCTGGATAAGACATTGCAGTGGCATTAAATAAGTCTTCACGGGTAATATCTTGACCCGGCAACAAACTAGGTCCCCATCTAAAACCTGGCGATAGGGCAATGTCAGCTTCGCGTTCATCTATTAATGCATTGCATAGTAAATCATCCCAAGTACCATTAAAATTTCCACGTCTATATAATTCTTGATCAGTAGTGCCTAAAACCTCTTTTAGCTGATCTGAAAATGGTGCTCTTTGTTCATCTATTAACGCTCTTACATATGGATCAGGGGCAATAACATCACTGAAAATTGGAATTAATTTGTGGGAGAACCCTTTCACTTCACCTTCCCTAACATCTAAATCTAATCGAGTTACAAATTTTCCATTTGAACCAGAAGCAATTAACATTGTTGAACCCACTAAGACGGGTTCTGGCAATGCATCGTGGGTGTGCCCTGTAAGAATAACATCGATACCATTCACTCGACTTGCTAATTTTCTATCTACATCAAATCCATTATGAGATAATAAAACCACAAGTTCTGCACCCAAAGCCTGAACTTCATTTACAACTTCAACCATTCTTTCTTCACGGATTCCAAATGATAGATTTGGGAACATCCATCCAGGATTTGCAATTGGCATATAAGGGAATGCTTGCCCTATTACTGCAATCTTAACTCCGCCTCGCTCAAACATTTTATAAGGTTCATAAGCTGGCTCTTCCCATTCATTATCAAAAATGTTTGCCCCCAAAAATGGAAAGTCTAAGGAATCTACAATTTCAGTCACTCGATCAATACCCAATGTGAATTCCCAATGAGATGTCATGGCATCAGGCTTCAAAGCATTCATAACATTTACCATATCTTGACCTTGGGTGTGATGCGTCGTGTAAGATCCTTGCCAAGTATCACCGCCATCAAGCAGTAATGCATCTGGTCTATCTGAACGGATTGAATTTATTACAGTTGCAACACGATCTAATCCACCCATTCGACCATAGGTTTTTGCAAGTGCGCTAAAATCATTATAAGTAAGTGCATAGGCTTCTGGTGTTCCAGGCGTCATATTAAATAAATTTAAAAAATCTTTACCAGTCACATGTGGTGGCAAGCCATTTACAGAACCGATGCCTAAATTTATCTCTGGTTCACGAAAGTAAACAGGATTCAATTGTCCATGAATATCAGTAATATGAATTAATGTTACATTACCAGTAGTATCAAATTTTAAGAGTTCATTTTGAGATAAACTTTGCTGGGCTGATGCTCGAGTAAAGCCCCCTGCACCGTAAATAGCAGATGCAGCAACAGTTGCTTGTAAAAAATCACGTCGTGAAATCATATCAAAATCCCTCATATTCATTATTTTGAATGTTATAAAATAAATAAACCCCACAACGAATTAACATTGTGGGGTAAAAAACTTAAACTTAGTTACGTACTGATGGGCTTTCCACTGATAGACCATTTCCTCTAGATGCAACATAAAGCTCTAGAGCACGAAATTCGTCTGAACCTTCTTTAAAAGGTGTCGCTCTAATATTTTTCATACAACCTTTGAAGCGCGCATGAATAGAATTCATTTTGGCATTCTTTAACCTGTATGTTGGGAAACCATTTATTTGCCCTTGAGAAAGGTGGTCAGCACGTATCATGTTACCATAGTTATCTTCATGACAATTTGCACATGACATATCCAATTGACCAACTCTCGTGTAATACAACTCTTTACCTAAATCATATGCACCAGCAGCTTCACCATCTGTTTTAACATTTATTGGCATGCCACGAGATTGTAATGAAATTAATGATGTCATGGCAGTCATCTTACCTTTTGACCATTTCCAAGGCTCAGCACCCATTCTCTCAGTGCGGCAATCATTTACTAATGTTTCCATTGTATCTAATTTTCCAGTTGTTGCATTATGTCGAGGCAGTGTTGACTTTAAACCTTCAAATGATGCTACATCTTCATGACATGATGCACATGACTTACCCTCAGATCCATCGACTTTTGCATATAGATCTTCGCCTTGTTCAATAAATATAAACGATGGGTTATCAAAATCATCCATTTGCAATGCTTGAGTTTCATTAGTTCTAAAACGCCAGCCAGATATCAATTCATCTAATGCACTATCAGCGGGTGCTGCAGCCTTAGTTGATATGTTTAGATCTCCGTTTATTACCAACTCAGCGTCTTCATCAGCAATTGCCACTGTTGTGATAGTAGACAAAGCCAAAATACATGTCAGAGTTCTTGTGAACTTCTTCATTATAGTATCCTCCCTTTTTTGCGCATTAAGCGACAGTAATGGTTTTTGTTTGTTCAACAGTTGAACCATCATCATCAGTCCATTTCATCACTAGATCACCAGTGGCTGGTACATTAAAACTAAATTGAAAATATGGATTTGTTGAGATTGCAGGTTCAAACTTTGCAGATACAACTTCCTCACCCCCAAACGTTGCTGAGAATGCATTGATAATTTTACGAGGAATTAAGTTTCCATCACCATCCTTACGACGGCCAGATTCCATTTTATGATTAACTAATGTTTTGATTGTCACCAATTCTCCTGCTGCTGCAGTTTTTGGTGCTTTTACACGTGCTTTTGCCATGTGAACTCTCCTTTTCTGCTAGCCGCCGCAGCCGCCAATTGTTACTTTTACTGTTTTTGCTACTTGAGCGTATGATCCATCAGCCATTTCAGCTACTGCAATTACTTCTTGTGTTCCAGCAAGGCGAATTCTGGTTGAACCAGATGCATCACTTAATTTTCCAAAATTAAATGTTCCAACTCCAGGAGTTGGGTTTCCATCAGCTAACAACATCACACGTTTTGCTCCAGGTGCAGAGAACTGTACTGGTACAGTATTTCCATTTTCTGCAATTTCTGGAGTTGTTAGATTAATACCACCATCACTTACAGCGGCTCCATTAGTAAATGCGTTAATAACAGCCATTGTTTCATCTTTTGCTGCAAATGCATTTAGAGGCATGAGTGTTACAACAAATGATGCTGAACCTAATGCTAAAGCATTTCTACGAGTTAATGACATTCTCTACTCCTCTTTTAATGTTAATATATATGCCACAACATCTTCAACTTGTTGTGCTGATAAAATTGTTTTACCGACAAATTTCTTTAATGTTCTCACACCATTTTGCGTACTGTAAAATGCTGGCATTATTGTTCCTTCAAAGGTATTTTTTGAATTTACAACAATTCCTCTTAACTCTTCTTCACTCCAACGAGAACCTGCACCATTCAATTCAGGGCCAACTTCTCCATGAAAAGATTGAGCTGATGCGTCATCATTGACATGACAGGCCAAACAATTACCTAGCTTACGATTTGTTGAAACTTTTTTCCCTGCGACTGGATCACCAGCAACACCAGTAAGTGAGCCCGAAATTCCCCCATACTCTCCAAACGATACGTCAGTTGGTGAAATGTCTCCAGCAATAACGGATGTGGATATTAACGTTGCCGAAACGGCAATAAAACTGCGAAGCAGCATATGATTTCCTCCCTAATCCTTAAATTCTATAGATAGGTTAGTCGTATAAACTGAGTCTTGCAAGACAAATTCTATTTTTTGAATTTATTTAGTAAAATGTTCCAACTTATGGGTTAGAATTAAATTATTTTTTTTGTTCAGCAAATTTTCTGGCATGATATTTTTGGAAGTGTTCACCACTATTATAACCCTTTTCCAAAACATAATTTAATAAATTTTTAGTCGTATATTTACCAAATGCACCAGGCATTGTAATGACTGCATTTTGTGAAGCAGATTTCATTAAATCGATATTTTCTGGCATAAACATAAGTGTAGGAGTAAAAACCACACCCCAAGCTTTGGCGATTTCCTTCTCAGTCATTACATTACCATTGAAGTCAATAACTTCGTTATCACCAAATAAATTCAGTTGAACGACAAAGTAATCTTCTGAAAGGATTTTGTCTATTTCATGGTTGGGATAAACATCTTCATGCATTTTAGTACAATAAATACACCCTCTTTGTTCAAACATTATTAACAAACGCTTGCCTTCTGAGCTTGCTTCTTCAAAATCTTCAGCCATATCATTAAATGTAAATCTTAACCAATCAGGCTTGTGAAGACCATCATCACCAAGTGGGGCAGCATTTGCAGAGCCTACAAAAACAAAAATTAGAAATAATATAATTTTTTTCATTGCTTCTACCTATCCTATTAATGAGAACCAGGGTACATATTCTATCATTATATTTGCTAAATAATTTACGCTGTTAGTTGCTATTAATACTGCAAAAATAATTAACATCACACCCATAATTTTTTCAACATATGCAATATAATTATTATTTCGCTGAATCCAACGTAAAAATGGTTTGGCAAAAATTGCCGCTAAAACAAAGGGCAAAGTCATCGACAGGCCATAAACTAATAATAACAATGTTCCTTGAAATGTATCACCCATCCCTCCAGCAATCATAAGAATTGATGCCAGCGCAGGACCAACACATGGCGTCCATCCAAAGCCAAATGCCAAACCCATTACATAAGATCCTACCAAAGTTGAAGAATCTGCTTTTGAAGTTATTTTTGTCTCCCTATAAAATAATCCCACACGAATGACTCCAAGAAAATGTAACCCAAAAGCAAATAAAAATGCAGCTGCGAAGTATGACAATTCTTGCTTCCAAACTCTTAACATCTGCCCCAAAAATGATGCACCTAAGCCTAAAAGTACAAAAATTGTGGTTGTACCCAGAGCGAAAAACACACTAGCCAAAATAAGTTTACGATGTGTGCCAGATGGAATATCTTCAGAATTCCTTAATTCATTCATGCTTATTCCTGCAAGATAGCATAAATAAAACGGCACCATCGGAAGAATGCATGGAGACAAGAAACTTAAAAGTCCGGCAATAATTGCGCCCGTATATGTTATGTCTAACATCTAAAGCCTTGTCCTTTGAATTAAAACACATTACATTTTTGATATATGTTAAGAAGGTATCTGAAATGAAGTCAATGCTATTAGCGGCAATATTATATTTTATTGCAAATATGACTTTGGCTCAAAGCATCAAATTATTAATGTTTGAGCAAGATGGTTGCTACTGGTGCGAAATCTGGGATGATGAAATATCAGAAATTTACCCAAAAACTTTAGAAGGGCATGTTGCCCCGCTACATAGAATTAATATTCATTCAAAACAATCAAATGAGATTATTTTAAATAGCACTCCACAATTTACACCTACATTTATAATAATTAATAATAACAAAGAAGTTGGCCGCATCGAAGGTTACCCTGGCGATGATTTTTTCTGGGCACTTATTGACAAAATTTTATCAAAAATTCCTGAATACTCTCAAAAGAAAGGTGCATGATGAAAAAAATTATTTCACTAATTATTCTAGGCATTATCCCAACATTCTTTGTACAAGCAGCTGAAGATGATGCATTTGTTGAATTTAAAGTTCTAAAGCCAGAGATAGCCATAAAAGCTGCGATCTCAGCTATGAATTTTTGCCAAGATGAGGGCTATCAAGTAGGTGTGAGTGTAGTAGACAGATTTGGTCTTACACAAGCATTCATCAAATCTCGATACGCAGGGTTACATGTTCAAGAAACGGCAACGCGCAAAGCTTGGACTTCAGTAAGCTTTAGAACGCCAACATTGTCTCTTGATGAGAGTACACAACCAGGAAAAGAAGCGTTTGGAATAAGATTTATATCTACGCCACTTCCATTAGGTGGTGGTGTGCCAATTGAAGCAGAGGGTTCCATTGTTGCAGGAATTGGAGTATCTGGAGCACCAGGTACTGATATAGACGATGAATGTGCAAGGGCAGGAATTGCCGCAATTGAAGATGATTTGTTAGGATTTTAATATGAATTTGGCTGAAGAACTATCTAGTAAATTTGACATTGACGAAATGTTTGAAAAAGGCCGTGGAGCTGCAAACTTTCTTAAAGCTATGGCGCATGAAGGTCGCCTAATGATACTTTGTCATTTAGTTATGGGCGAAAAATCAGTCACAGAACTAGAGAACTTGTTGTCCTCACGACAAGCCGCAGTAAGCCAACAGCTCGCTCGATTACGTATCGAGGGAATCGTTAGCTTTAGAAGAGATGGAAAAGCAATTTATTACTCAATCAAAGATGAGAAAGTACTTAAGCTAGTATCACTCTTGTACGAGGAATTCTGCGCAAAAGATAATTAAGGCCCCTATATGGAACCCACAGCACTTGCTACTTTATTAGGCCTTGGTACAGGAATTGTTTTGGGGTTAGCCGCAAGATTGGGGCAGTTTTGTACATTTGGAGCCATTGAAAGTGCTTATCTAGGGAATGACCAGCGCCGCATACGCCTTTGGGGCTTAGTCTTAGGTACTGCAATTATTACAATTTATGGCTTAGATTTTCTTGGACAATTTAATATTTCTGATACTTCGTATCATAGAATTAATTGGAATCCCATTGGAAGTATAATTGGAGGCCTACTATTTGGATATGGCATGGGATTAGCTGGAAACTGTGGGTTTGGTGCACTGGCAAAACTTGCAGGCGGTGATTTAAGATCATTGGTTATTTTAATTGTTATGGCTTTGGCAAGTTATTTTATACTGAGCGGACCGTTAGCAAGTCTTAGAATTATTCTCTTTCCTGTCGAAATATCAACTGGTAATGCAGGTATTCCATATTTTATTGAATATTTCTTTGGTATTGCACCAATTATTGTTGCTTTGATTATTGGTCTTTTGTTTTGTATCTGGGCATTATTATACGCACCGCTTCGACAAGATTTCACAATGATTATTTGGTCAGTATTAGCGGGGCTATCAATTACAGCAGCATTTTGGGGAAATTATTCATTAAATATAAGCAGCTTGAATGAAATTCCAATACAGAGTCATACATTCACAGCCCCACTTGGAAAAACATTACTGTATATGATGACTTCTTCCAGCAGTACTCTTAGCTTTCCTATAGGCAGTGTTTTTGGTGTAATTGCTGGTGCCTTTATCGGAAGCAAGATCAAAGGCCACTTTAGATGGGAAGCTTGTGAAGATGCCCGAGAATTAGGGCGCCAAATGTTAGGTGCTGTTTTAATGGGGTTTGGTAGTGTAATTGCTATGGGTTGCTCAATTGGCCAAGGAGTTAGTGCATTTTCAACATTAGCAATTAGTGGCCCAATCACCTTAGCCGCAATAATTATTGGCAGCATCATAGCCATACGGCAAATATTAACTGGATATCAGCCATAAAATAAAAATTTTATAAATTTAAGATTTAATTACTTACTTTACAGCCCAAAAGGGCATTTTGTTCCAAAATTATTTCAAATAAGTGAAATAGTTCCATAGTCAAGATATTCAAAAGAACATGGTTTCTTTTAGGCTGGTTGCAAAAAATTTTATTTCATTACAAAGAATACAAAATAGAATTTGCGCACAAGGCAATAAACATGTTTGAACAATTAGGATTTGAAAATTTAACCCCAAAAATGGCTTCTGTGATTTTTGCATTGGCAATTGGACTAATATTTGGCTCTGTAAGTCAACATATAAAATTTTGCTTCAGACGCAGTATTGTTGGAACTCCACAAGAACGAAAATCCGCTCGTGGAGTGTGGTTTGCAGCTTTAGCCTCAGCAACATTGGGCACTCAATTATTGATATTCTATGATTTTTTTTCATTTACTGAACATCGATTTTTTAATTCAGACATACCAATATTAGCTATTGCAATGGGCGGCATTATGTTTGGCGTTGGAATGGTGCTAACAAGAGGATGTATTTCGCGGTTAGTAGTTCTAACAGGGTCAGGAAATATTAGAGCTTTAATAGTTTTTGTTATTTTTGCAATTACAGCCCATGCAACTCTTAAAGGTGTCTTTGCCCCTGTAAGAGTTTGGATAGGATCATTCACTCTAAATTTAGGTGAAATAACTGGATTTTCAGAACTTATTGGCGGACCGATATTATGGAGTATATTAATTATATTTGTATCAATTTTTATCGCTTATAAATCGAGTTCTAAAATTTCTCATCTAATTTTAGCTATATTCATTGGTTTGTTAGTTCCATTATCGTGGCTTGGAACTGGTTTTATTTTATTTGATGAATTTGATCCTATTCCATTACAGTCTTTATCATTTACTTCCCCAAGTTCAGATTTGTTATTTTGGTCCATTGCATCAACATCAATTCCAGCTGGGTTTGGAGTTGGCCTAATTGGAGGTGTTATACTAGGTTCATTTACCGCTGCTATATCCAAGAACGAGTTCCAATGGATAACTTTCGAAAATCATCAGCAAACTAAACAATATTTACTTGGAGCCGTATTAATGGGTTCAGGAGGAGTGCTCGCTGGAGGTTGTACGGTTGGTGCAGGACTTGCCGGTATTCCTACATTAAGCTTTGCAGCTATATCAGCATTAATTTGTGTGGTGATTGGTGCTTTGATGACAAAATATATCACAAATATTTTTGTAAATTCTAATTACTCTTATGCTTAATGTTGTAAATCTTACACACTGCATATAGCTTAATAAACAAGTCTCTATCCAAATCTAGTTTATGAGTATATATGTGGTTTAATATGATTAAACACACGAGGATAAGTTTATGAGATGTCCATTTTGCGGCAACACAGACACACAAGTTAAAGATAGTCGCCCTGCTGAAGATCATGTGGCCATTAGACGAAGGCGCTTCTGTTCATCCTGTGGAGGGCGATTTACAAGTTACGAACGCGTACAACTTCGTGATTTAGTAGTTATCAAAAAAAATGGTAAACGTGAGGACTTTGATCGTGAAAAACTTTCGCGTTCAATCAGAATGGCATTGCAAAAACGTCCCGTAGAAGTTGATAGAATTGATCAATTAATTTCAGGGATTGTCCGAAGATTGGAAAGTATGGGAGAATCTGACATAGCAAGTGATAAAATTGGTTCAATTGTTATGGATACTTTAGCACGAATAGATACCGTAGCTTACGTTAGATTTGCATCAGTTTATAAAAACTTTCAAGATGCTGATGACTTTGAAGACTTTGTCCACCAGCTACGACCTCCAGAGCCTTCTGAATAAAAATGATTAATAAAAATACAGACGAGCGCTGGATGCGTCTTGCCTTATCTTTGGGAGCAAGAGGCGCTGGACAAACATGGCCAAATCCTTTTGTAGGCTGTGTTATTGTAAAAAACTCTTTAGTCATTGGGCGCGGGTACACTCAAAAAGGTGGGCGCCCACATGCTGAAACTGTAGCCTTACAACAAGCTTCTAATGATGCTGAAAACTCTACAGTTTATGTAACTTTAGAGCCATGTGCCCACACCGGTAAAACTCCCCCCTGTGTTAATAATTTAATAAAGGCTGGCATTAAGAGAGTTGTCATTGCAGCAATTGATCCAGACCATCGAGTATCAGGTAAAGGCATCCAAATTTTAAAAAATGCAGGCATTGAAGTATCAGTAGGTATTTTGAAAGAAGAAGCAGAAAAAGCTCATGCTGGGTTTTTCTCAATATTAAACAAAAAAAGACCGTTCCTGTCACTTAAGATTGCAACCAGCATAGATGGTCGAATTGCAACCCAAACTGGCAATAGTAAATGGTTAACAGGCGCTGAATCACGGCAGTTTGTACACTATCTGCGCGCAACACATGATGCAGTATTAGTTGGTCGAGGAACAGTGGAAGCTGACAATCCCAGTTTAAATGTGCGTGGGTTTGGTAGAGCTGTTAATCAACCTGTAAGAATTGTGATGGATAGCAATTTAAAAATAGACACAAAAAGTAATCTTATAACTTCAGCTAAGGAAATTCCGTTATGGATTTGTCATGCAAAAGAATCTGAATTTTCTAAATTATCAAAAACTGGCGCTATAAGTATAGCCTGCAAACATAAAAATGGTGGGATTGATTTGCAGGACGCTATGGAGAACCTCGCAAAAAATGGTTTAACTCGAATTTTATGTGAAGGTGGGGGCAAATTAGCTGCTTCATTACTCAACGAAAATCTTGTCGATGAATTAATCGTTATGCAGGCAGGGTTGGTAATTGGCAAAGAAGGAACGGCTGCAATAAGTGGACTGGGAATTGATGCCTTAGTTGATGCACCAAATTTTGATATGCTTGAAACAAAAAGAATTGGTAATGATGTATTGAGTATATGGTCTCGCGCCACTTAACATTAACCAAAATAGTAATTATATATCCATATTGATAAATATCATTTGCTAATCTGCTGTACTTTTACTAGCTCTCTTTAATGAATTTTATGAATCTTTGGCCCATTAGATAAAAAATGAATAAGGTATCTTTATGTTTACAGGAATAATAACAGACATTGGAACGATTGTTGAATTAAAACAAGCAGGTGATCTGAAGGCGCGTATTAATACTTCTTATGATGTAGATAGCATTGATATAGGTGCGTCGATTGCATGTAATGGAGTTTGCCTAACTGTCATAACTAAAGGACGTATTGAAGAGCAGAATTGGTTTGATGTGGAAATATCTGCCGAATCCATTTCAATAACTAATATCAGCTCTGGAAGAAAAGCATGGTCTATTGGTCAAAGTGTAAATTTAGAGCGTGCTTTAAAAATGGGTGATGAACTTGGTGGCCATATTGTTTCTGGTCATGTAGATGGTGTGGCAGTTATTACTGATATTAAAACTTCTGGAGATAGTACTGTTGTAAACTTTCAAATACCCAATGACCTGTCACACTTTATTGCACAAAAAGGATCAGTTACTTTAGATGGCACATCACTTACAGTAAACGATGTTTCGGCTAATACATTCAAAGTGAATTTGATATCGCACACTAAAGACAATACAACTTGGAATGATATAGAAGTTGGTGATAAAATTAACCTAGAAATTGATACTCTTGCAAGGTATGTGGCGCGTCTTGCTGATGTAAGAAACTCAAAATAATTTATATTAATCAGGATATAAAAATGCCTTCTGAATTAAATGATAATAACTATAGTTATAAATTCACTAATGACTTACCAAAAATTGCAATAATAACTTCAAGATACCACAATGAAATAAGTTATGAACTCGATAAACAAGTCATTAATGTAATGAATAGTTCAGGTATAGCCTATGATGTTTTTGAGGTTTCCGGTGTTTTGGAATTACCAATAGCACTTAAATTAGCAATTAATTCAAGCAGATATGATGGATACGTAATTCTAGGATCAATTACTATTGATGCAAATAATTCGCTATCAAAAACTATCTATGCAGAAACGCTAAGAGGTATTGGAGATATATCTAATCAAGGTTATCCAACTGGCAAAGCAATAATAACTGCGCAAAGTGAAATTGAATTGAAAGAAATATCCTTAAAAAGTGATTATGGCTCAGCTGCAGCTCATGCAGTTTTAAAGTTAATAACGTTGTCACGTAAATTAACTGGAGATATTAATAATATTGGATTCAAACCTGCTTCCAAACGCAATCAAACAGTCGATGAGGCCGAAGAAACATTATGACATCAAAGAAACAAATGAAATCTGCATCAAGACTATATGCAGTTCAAGCACTTTTCCAAATGGAAGCATCTGAACAAGGGATGAATGAGGTTCGTGATCAATTTGTAAACCATCGCTTTGGCGCGACTTTAGAGGGTGAAGAATATGTAGAGGGTAATGTTGAATTATTTGAACAATTGCTTTTTACAGCTGTAAATCAGCAAGCTGCAATTGATCAAATGACTGATCGTGCTTTAGTAGCAAAATGGCCTATTGATAGAATTGATCCAACACTAAGGGCATTATTCCGAACAGCTGGAGCGGAATTTATTATTGATGATACTCCGCCAAAGGTTGCTATTGTTGAGTTTGTAGATGTTGCAAAAGCTTTTTTTCCAGATGGGAATGAAACACGTTTTGTAAATGCAATATTAGACCATATGGCAAGAGAAGTTCATCCAGATAAATTTTGAATTTCTGAAATATAATACAAAAATATTACTTTTCTAAACTTTGTCAGAAAACTATGTTAAAATTGATTATCAGATCATCAAACTTTGATATAAACCAAAAATAATAAAACGAGAGTAGACCCATGAATAGGACACTAATTACTTCCGCACTGCCCTATATCAATGGTGTAAAACATCTTGGTAATTTAATAGGTAGCCAATTGCCATCTGATGTTTATGCACGTTTTTGTCGTGCAAAAGGTCATGAAGTTATGTTTATTTGCGCAACAGATGAACATGGCACACCAGCTGAATTAGCTGCGGCAAAAGCCGGAAAAAACGTAGCAGACTATTGTATGGAAATGCATGATGTTCAATTTGAATTGGCTCGCGGATTTCGGTTGTCATTTGACCACTTTGGTCGCTCTTCGAGTGAACAAAACCATCTACTCACGCAATACTTTGCAGGTAAATTAGCTGAAAATGGACTAATAGAAGAAATAAGTGAAAAACAAGTCTATTCAAATACTGATAAACGATATTTACCAGATCGCTATATCGAGGGTGAATGCCCAAATTGCGGTTCTCCAGATGCACGTGGAGACCAGTGTGAGAATTGTACAAAACAATTGGAGCCTACTGATTTAATCAATCCTAGATCGGCCATTTCTGGTTCAACAGACTTAGAAGTTCGAGAAACAAAGCATCTTTATCTTAAACAGTCAAAAATGCGGGAAAAATTAGACAATTGGATTAAGCAAAAATCTGATTGGCCAATACTTACTACATCTATAGCAAAAAAATGGCTCCATGATGGAGATGGGCTCCAAGACCGTGGTATAACTCGTGATTTAGATTGGGGAGTTCCAGTAAAGAAAGGGGCAGTGGACTGGGGCGGCATGGAAGGTAAAGTCTTCTATGTCTGGTTTGATGCTCCTATTGAATATATAGCCGCTACAGCTGAGTGGGCAGCCAAAAACAACAAACCTAAAGAAGAATGGGAGCGTTGGTGGAGAACTGACAAAGGGGCAGAAAACGTCAAATATGTACAGTTCATGGGCAAAGATAATGTACCATTCCACACATTGTCTTTTCCAGCAACAATTATGGGTGCAGATGATAATTGGAAATTAGTCGACTTTATAAAATCATTTAACTATTTAAATTATGATGGAGGCCAATTTTCGACGTCCAAAGGCCGAGGTGTTTTCATGAACCAGGCATTAGATATTTTACCATCTGATTATTGGAGGTGGTGGCTGTTATCTAATGTACCAGAAAGTTCAGATTCAGAATTCACTTGGGATAGTTTTCAACAAGGTGTAAATAAAGATCTTGCCGATGTCCTAGGTAATTTTGTTTCTCGAATAACAAAATTTTGCCGCTCTAAATTTGGTGAAATTATCCCAGAGGGCAACGAGTATGGCCCTCGAGAATTTACAGTAATTAATCAGCTTGAAGAGCGCATTGCTTCTTATGAAAATAATATGGCAAAAATGGAAGTACGAAAATCTGCTACAGATTTACGCGCAATATGGTCCATTGGAAACGAATATCTACAAGATGCAGCACCTTGGACTTTATTTAAAGAAGATCCTCAATCATCAGCAACAATCGTTCGTTTTGCGTTAAATTTAATTCCACTTTACGCAGCACTATCTGAGCCTTTTATTCCAGATGCTGCTGATACTATGGTTACTGCAATGAATGTAGATAAACTTTGGCCTGAGAATATAAGCAATTCTTTAACTTTGTTAAAAGCTGGCCATAAGTTTAGTGTACCAGAAGTTATGTTTGCAAAAATAACTGACGAGGCACGGGAAGAAATGAATGAGAAGTTTTCTGGTAAAAAATAAAATGCTGAAATTTCTCTCAACTTAATTCCAAGCCCATGGAGTAATAAATTCTCCTAAGGCATCATGAATTTTTTGATCTGAAATTTTACTATCAGTTTTATCCAATCTAGCCACTAAACCAAGTTTTTTATCCTCAACGACACTTTGTACTTCAATACTAATATCATTTTTAGCCAGAGCTTCGTTAAAAGTACGAATTATTGCGAAGCGCCTCAAGTCAGGCTTGAAGACTTTTCCAATTGCCGTTTTTGGCATCTCTTTTAAAATTTCAATATATTTTGGACACGCTGTATGATCTGACACATTTTTTTGAGCGTAATCCATAAGCTCCTCAACAGATGTTTCAGAACCACTAATAAGCTCAACATACGCACACGGCAGTTCTCCTGCGTAAATATCAGGTTGCCCTATTGCACCAGTTAAACTTACTGATGGATGCCCTGCTAAAACCTCTTCAATTATTAAAGGATCAATATTATGTCCTCCACGCATGATTACATCCTTAGCTCTTCCGGTAAGCCATAAATAACCATCCTCATCCAAATAGCCAATATCACCTGTTCTTAGAAATTTCTCATTCACATATAATGATTTATTTTTATATGGGTCCGTATAAGTTGATCCAACAACTATTCCAGGATTATTAATGCAAACTTCACCTGGTTCTTCAGATTTACATTCTTTTACGATTTCATCATTACGGTTTATTTCTAGAATTTTTACATCTGTGTAAGGCAAAGGTAACCCAACAGACCCAATCTTACGTTCTCCGTCAGGAGGGTTGCACGAAACAAGGCATGTTGCCTCAGTCATTCCATATCCTTCGATGATAGATACACCCGTTTCTTTTTGAAATTTTTCAAAAAGTTTTGTTGGCATAGGAGCAGAACCACAAAAAATATTTTTAAGTGAAGATATATCTGCATTAACTGGATGATTCATTAATGCAGCTGCCGCAGTTGGAACAGTAATAACAAATGTGCCTTTGTATCGTTCAACTAATTTCCAAAAGTTTTTAAATACACCATCTCCTCTGTATCCTGCAGGAGTTGGCATGACCATATGAGACCCTGCAGACATTACACAAAGCCAAGCTGGATAAGCTGCGAATACATGAAATAGAGGCATTGGACAAATTATTACATCATATTCATCCATGAGTATTTCTGAGCCCAACCAACCATTATATAAAGCTCCAGAATGTCGATGTTGCACTATTTTTGGCATTCCAGTAGTTCCACCAGTATGGAAATATGCGCAATACGGATCATTATCCTTCTCAGTAAAATTTAATTTTTTATTTTGTTTAGATGTTTCTAAATTAAATTCTATTATCTTAGCATTATGCTCAATGTTTAATTTTGGACGTAATAAGGGTACGAGTAAATTTAACGGTAAACTTACATGTGGTAAAAGATCTATTTCCACAACAGTTTCAACACATTGTGCATTTTGAACTGCAGTATGAGCAAGTTGTGCAACTTGCGTCTTTGGAAAAGGTTTTAGTGTTACCAAAACCTTAGCATTAACTTCTTTTAGAAGAGCACTTATGTGATCAGCTGAAAGTGTTGGATTGATTGGAGCTACAATTCCAGCAGTCATACCAGCCATTAGAGTAATTAAAGTTTCATGGCTAGTTGGCAATAAATAAGCCACAACATCATCTGGCCCAACCCCTAAAGAACGAAATAAATTTGCTGTTTGCGCAACACGGTCAGTTAATTGATTATAAGTTAAAGTTATATTTTTGTCTTTGTTCCCTGATTTTAACTGAAAACTTACTGCAGGCCTCTCACCATGAATATCTCTAGTTTGACATAATCTTTGATATACTGTCTTAACATCCAATCGTTCAGTTATTGGCATCTCAAGTTCTAAGTTTAAAAAATCAGATCGATCAGAAAATGTTTTACTCATAATTAACTTTCTTAAATATGTACTTAATAGAGTTAATAAAACAGATAATGAATAAATTCAAATAATTGAAAATTTAATTATTCTCATCTGTAAATTGCAATTTGGCTAATCTTGCATAAAGACCACCTTGCATAACTAATTCACTGTGCGTTCCATGAGCTACTATACTACCTTCATCAATTACTATTATTCTATCTGCTTTTTTAACAGTTGCTAATCTGTGCGCTATAATGATTGTTGTACGTGTTTTTGCTAATGCCTCAACAGCCTCTTGAACAGCAAATTCACTTTCAGCATCCAGTGCACTTGTTGCTTCATCCAACAATAAAACAGGTGCATCACGCAATATTGCTCTCGCTATTGCCAATCTTTGTTTCTGTCCACCTGATAGCATAACACCTTGTTCACCAACAAAACTCTCATATCCATCTGGTAATAATTCGAGAAAATCATGTGCTGCAGCTGCTTTAGCAGCTTTTACTACTTCTTCATCAGTTGCTTCCGGTCTGCCAAAGCGAATATTTTCCAAAGCTGAAGTACCAAAAATTACAGGGTCTTGAGTTACTATTGATATATGTTTTCTAAATTCTTCTCTTTCCAAAGAGATGATTGGCTTTCCATCAAGCATAATTTTACCTGATGTAGGATCAAAAAATCTCAATAATAGTTGAAAGATTGTTGATTTTCCAGCACCAGACGGGCCGACTAGAGCGATTGTTTCTCCAGAATTAACTTTTAATGAGAAGTTATCCAAAGCAGCAATATTTGGACGAGATGGATAGAAAAAATCCACCTTCTCAAATTCAAGCACACCTTTAACAGGCATTACCAATTGATCAGGTACTTCTGGATCTTTCACAACATCTTCTGAATCAAGCAACTCAATTAAGCGCTCTGTTGCACCCGCAGCTCTTTGCATCTCTCCCCAGAATTCAGCAAACGCAGTTACAGATGACCCCACTAGAACAGCATAGATTACAAATTGCACTAATACACCAGCAGTCATATTTCCTGCTTTTACATCGCGTGCACCAATCCAAATAACTGCCACAACACCCGTAAAAATTAAAAATATCACAATTGCCGTCATCAAAGCTCTTATCGTTACTCTTTTTCTGGTCGCGTCATATGCTTCTTCTGTAAGTTTTGCGAAGAGTGACCTAGATACGGCTTCATGAGTGAATGCTTGAACAGTCTGGGAAGCTAATAGACTTTCAGAAGCATTCCCTGAGCTTTCAGCAATTTTATCTTGATTTATTTTACTTAAAACTCTCACGCGTCGCCCAATTCCAAATATTGGAATTAAAATAAAGGGGACTATTAACAGCACTAATCCAGTTAGTTTTGCAGAAGTAATAAATAATAGTATTAAACCTCCTGTAAACATTATTGCGTTGCGAAGTGCATAAGATAGATATGAACCTATTACTGATAAAATTAATGTAGTATCAGTAGTAATTCGGCTTAAAACTTCACCTGTCATGATACGTTCGTAAAAAGCAGGACTCATCCCAATCATTTTGTCGTATACTGCACGCCTTATATCGGCGACAACTCTCTCGCCCAGTCGAGTGACTAAAGCATATCTAACTGCTGATCCAACAGCTAAAAGTCCAGCGATAAAAATTGCGTAAACAAAATAATTATCCAAGATATCTAAATCTTCACTAAAACCGTCAACAACACCGCGAACCGCCAAAGGTAAAATCAAGGATATGGCAGCAGTAAAAGTTAACATAAATAATGCTGCAGCAACCAAAATTTTATAAGGCTTTAAAAATGGAATAAGCCCTCGCAATGCCGAAACATTTTTACCTTTTTTACGGTCTTGGGATATAGCACGAGTTGATTCAGGGGTAGACATACATTCAGCTTTCGGAATTTACTAATATCGATAGCGCGCAATAGCAAAAGCATCAAGACAACAATCTACACAAAAACAAATTTTTTATTTTTATTAAGATTTTGGAGCGGATAGCGGGAATCGAACCCGCGTCATCAGCTTGGAAGGCTGAGGTCTTACCATTACACAATATCCGCGTCTGGAATTCATTTCCTATTTGAAACAATGTTTGGCGTCAATAAGTTAGTTCTATAATACCGCTACAAAATACATATTATTTATAAATTACCAATTTCCAGTACAAAGCTCTTTGATTGAATAAAGCTTTCCATCGTATCCTTGTAATGCAGATGTATCAATATTTTCTATAGATATTGGGGGATTTGGAGTAAAATTTATAAATTTCTTCAATGCACCAGTGGTGATATATTCATCAACGAGTTTTATTGCTAACTGACCTTCATGTAGAGGAGATTGCAAAGTCGTGCCATATTGTTTTCCATCATTAAATAAATTTCTATTACCATTACATACTGCACCTATTGCAACGATATCTTCACCCATAATTTTTCCAGCATCTTCAAAAGCTTTTATGCCACCAGTCAAAATCGCATCATCCATTCCAAAAACAAAATCAATGCTTTGGCTACCTATATCTCCAATTAAGTCTAAAGCTCCTTCATAACCATTCAGTCGCCCAAAACCCACTCCCACATCACTTATTACATTAAGATCAGTTCCTAAAATTGCATTATTGAAGGCTTCAATTGTTAAATTGTACCCTTTAAAGTCATGTGGATAGGATAAGACAACTACATTAAATCCCGAACCACCACTTTCTTTCTTATTAGCAGCGGCCTCTCTCATCATATAGCCTGCACTACGACCTCGAAGGGAAAAGTCTGGTCCTGCAAAACCAAAAATATACTCCTTATCTAATTCATTTGGCAATTGATTAACTTTTAAAATTGGCACTCCAGTTTCAGCTAACAATTGTAATGCTTCCAAGCCTGAGACATCATCAGTTGGAAACCAAATAAACGCACTAGGTAATTCACCCAATGCTAAATATTGTTGTATTTGTTGGTTTTGCTGAGCCTGGTTGAATTGATTTTCAAATATACTTAATTCATAACCCTTTAATCCAGCCATATCTTTGAGACCTCTTACAAACTTTCCAATGTAAGCTTCTCGAACTGGTCCATTAAATGAAACTATCAATCCTTTTGCATCGTCCTGTGCATTCACAGGTACCGCAAGCATCATGAGCATAAACGTAGATAGCAAATTAAATATATTTCTAAATTTTTTCATAGTTTTCTTTCATTTACTTTAGCCAATGGTATTTTTACTAACATACATTAAGTGTTAGATTAATTCATTTGTAAGTCGATCTAGCATTTTAAGGCACAAAATAAGTTGGCTCTCTGAAACATATTCATCAGGTTTGTGAGCTTGTTCTATACTCCCAGGCCCACAAAGTACCGAACTTATTCCAGCTCGGCTAAACAATCCTGCCTCTGTACCAAAAGCTACAACTTCTGTTGAATTGCCACCAGTTAACTCTTGAACAATTTTCACAGCTTCACTATCTGGATCAGGCTCTAAGCCTTCTGTCTCAATACAAACAGTTTCCATTATATCTGCTATTGGAGATATTCTTTTCATTTCAGGACGTAAAACTTCATCAACATATTGTGCCATTTGGTCACGCAACCATTCTCGATCACTTCGTTGAACTACTCGCATCTCCCATTCAACCTCTGCCTGGCTTGGAATGACATTATGAGTTGTCCCAGAATGGCATGCACAAATAGAAGATGTTGAGTACGGAGGGTTAAATCGCGAACCATCTGGAGCCATATTTTGTAATTCTTTTCTGACTTCCATCAATTTATTAATGAAACGATGAGCATATTCTAATGCATTTACACATAAATCTGGCTGACTTGAATGTCCTTCCAAACCTCTAAATTCAGTTGTGTATTCACACATGCCTTTGTGACCCTCAATAATTCGCATTGAAGTTGGCTCTCCAACTATACAAGCACTTGGCTTCAAACCAGAGGCAATTAATTGATTAACAAGTACACGCGCGCCTAAGCACCCAACTTCTTCATCATAAGTAAATGCAAAATGAAGTGGTCGCTTTAAAGTCATACCACTATATTTTGGAACCATTGCTAAAGTCGAAGCAATGAAACCTTTCATGTCACATGTTCCTCTACCATAAAAAGAGTCATTTTCACGTTTCATTTTAAATGGATCACTTGACCAATTTTGGCCTATCACTGGAACAACATCCGTATGACCAGATAAAATAATTCCACCATCAATGTCAGGACCTAATGTTGCAAAGATATTTGCTTTACCATCAGCCTCTGAAGATATTTTGCACGTAGCTCCATATGATTTTAAATAGTCACTTATCCAATCTATGCAATCTCGATTACTTTCACTCGAAACGGTTGGAAAACTAATTAATTTATCAAGAATTTCTATAGTCTTTTGAATTTCAGTCATTTTAAGATTTCACAAATAATTTACGTGGTACATTAGCTAAAGGTTCAGCCACACCTTCTTCACGGATACGTAATGTTTCAGTTATTTCCAAGCCCCAATCCTTCATCCACAGCGCTGGCATAAAATGAAAAGTCATATTGGGTTTTAAAATAGTTTCATCACTTGGCCGAATAGAATATGTTCTTTCACCCCAGTCTGGAGGATAACTAATTCCAATAGGATATCCACATCGCCCTTCTCTTTTAATGCCATGTTTTTCTAAGATAGTATAAAAAGCTTTTGCCACGTCCCCAGCAGTATTACCAGAAATTGCTTTAGAAATTCCTGCATCAATTCCTTCAAGAACAACATCTTCTGCAAATGAAATGTCTCTTGGTGGCTCACCCAACCAAATGGTTCGCGATAATGGAACATGATAATGGCGATGAACTCCGGCTATTTCAAAAAAAGTACCCGAATTATTTGGAATCTTTTTATCATTCCATGTTAAGTGCGCAGCTGTTGCTTCTTTATTTGTTGGCAACAATGGGCAAATTGCAGCGTAGTCACCACCAAATAATCCATCTTCATCTTCACCGCCCCAAATACCAGTGTGATATATTTCTGCAGCCACTTCATTTTTACGCCTACCAGGTTCAAATATATCAAAAATCTTAGCATGCATACGTTCAACTATTTGCCCTGCTCGGCGCATATATTTTAATTCTTGATCTGATTTTATAGCCCGGCACCAATTTATTAGTCCAGTTATATCTAGAATGTTACCATTATGATTTAATGAAAGTGTTTGATGTGCTTTTGCAGAATAATAATAATTATCTAATTCGACCCCAAGCCTAAGGTTGCTCCATCCATAATCAGATATAACATTAGACAAATTAAGCATTGCGTGTTTATCAGACATAACAAAATCATCACTATATCCATGAATGCGGTCATTATTCATATAACACGTAAGCGTTGCACCAACCGCGTCCATTTTGCGACCCCAAAATATAGGGTCACCTTCGGGTCCAATTAAAACTCCTTGGTGCACATAAAAACTCCAACCGTCATACCCTGATAGCCATGCCATATTGCTTGGATCACATGTAAAAAGAACTTCGATATTATTATCAGCCATAGACTTTCGTACCAAGTCTAATCTTGTTGCATATTCAGATATAGAAAAAGGTAATTCTAAATTTGGCACAATCTAATCTTCCATGAAATAATCAAATAATTATTAAACCAGTTTTAAAAATTAGCAAAAGAAAATGTTTTTTAGATTTATGAATTGAAACATATTTGAATTTAGCATGCCAATAATAAAATTTAAAAAAACTTTAACTAGAGAGAATATATTACTTTAAGATTCTCTTTTTTTGGGGAATTCTTGATAATAAGATTAATATGCAAAAGAAATTAAACATGAATATGTTACAATCTTGCATTAGTTTTAAACAAAATCACGAAATATTAGGTGATTTCGCCTTTTAACCAATCAATTGACTTGACCTAGGGACGTTCCCACTACATGACAGTTACATAAATTATAGGATAAATCCTAAGTTTAACTTATTATTTGGACAATAAAAGGACCAAAGACCATAGCTCGTAGACCACATAACGCGCCTCCGCAGCGCGACACAGGACCCCTCGCAAACGAACGCGTAACCTCCCCCGAAATCAGACTTATTGGTGCAGACGGTGAAAACGTAGGTGTAGTGACACCCGATCGTGGAAACGAATTAGCCCGCATTGCTGGTTTAGATTTAGTTGTAATTTCTCCAAATGCTCAGCCACCAGTCTGCAAGATTATGGATTTGGGAAAATTTAAATACGAACAACAAAAACGTGAAGCAGAAGCTCGAAAAAAACAAAAAACAATTGAGATTAAAGAAGTTAAATTCAGACCTAACACTGATACTCATGATTTCGATGTTAAAATGCGAAGTGTTTTTAAATTCCTTGAAAATGGCGACAAAGTGAAAATTACTATGCGTTTTCGCGGTAGAGAAATGGCTCACCAAAATCTTGGTTTAGAGTTATTGAAACGCGTTCAAGGTGTAGTAGTTGAAGCCGAAGCTGGAAAAATTGAAAACCATCCAAAATCTGAAGGTCGTCAAATGACTATGCTTATTGGACCCAACACAAAATAGATTTAAAAATAGAACTATGAGGCCATCTAATAGGTGGTCTTTTTTTATCTTATAATACTTCAAAAAGTATTATAAGAACCAAATCCATCTTCCAGTTTTTTGAAAATATTGCTCAGCTTCTTTTCCCATAGCTTCAACTAATTTTCTCTCTTCAGGTAAAACATAATTTTTTTTCAAAAAGAAAAATAATAAAATTGATGGTATAACTGCTTGGATAGATCCTAGACTTAATCCAATACCAAAAGACAACATGACCATGCCTAGATACATGGGATTACGTGACATTTTAAATGGACCATCAACAATTAAAGTAGTTGGCTTTCTTCGCGGAATAATTGTCGTGCTTTTACGTTTAAACCAAATAGGAGTAGCTAAAATTAGATATACACCTATTGCAATCACTCCAGTATCAATTGCACGAAATTGAAATAAGGTTAATGGGTAAACAAAATGCAATAATCCAGAAGAAACAATAGCAAATAATGTCCAAACAGGAGGTATATTAAAATTCTTCATTTTTCTTATCCAAACCATCATATTATTAAATCGAAATGTTCTAATGTATTAAAAGTTAGTTCCTCAAAAATAAAAAGGCCAGATAATATCTGGCCTTTTTATTAATATATATATTCTTTTACGTTGGTAGTTAAGAAGCTTTAGCCAGATTTCGAAGAACATAATGAAGTACACCACCGTGCTCCAAATACTCTATCTCAACAGCTGTATCTATTCGAGATTTCAATGTAATTTCTTTCACATCGCCATTGGAGAAAGTGATTTTGCAAGGAACCATCGATTGAGGCGTAATATCACCCTCCAACTCTCCGATTGATACTGTTTCAGAACCTAATAATCCAAGTGATTTTCTAGTATCACCATTTGTAAACTCAAATGGAATTACACCCATACCAACAAGATTTGAACGATGTATTCTCTCAAAGCTTTCAGCAATTACAGCAGATATACCAAGCAAGTTCGTGCCTTTTGCTGCCCAATCGCGTGAAGATCCTGCACCATATTGCTCCCCACCAAAGATGACTAAAGGAATACCCGCCTGTTTATATGCCATAGCTGCATCATAAATAGAAGTTTTAGACCCATCGGGTCCTCTTGTGTATCCGCCCTCAATGTTATCTAACATCTCATTCTTTATTCTAATATTTGCAAATGTACCACGCATCATAACCTCGTGATTGCCCCGTCTAGATCCATAAGAGTTAAACTCACGAACTGGAACTTGCCTATCTGTCAAATATTGACCTGCCGGTGTGCTTTCAGCAAACCCTCCTGCAGGAGAAATATGGTCTGTAGTTATCATATCACCTAGAATTGCTAATACTTTTGCGTCTTTCACATCAGAGATCACACCAGGTTCTTGCGACATACCTTGGAAGTAAGGAGGATTTTGGACATATGTAGATGCTGCTGGCCAATCATAGGTTTTAGCCTCAGTTGTCTCAACATTCTGCCACTTTTCATCGCCTTCAAATACATTTGCATATTTAGATAGGAATGCTTCTCTAGTAACTGTTTTTTCAACCATTTCTGCAACTTCTTGAGTGGTTGGCCAAATATCTTTCAAGTAAACTTCATTGCCGTCTTTATCTGTAGCAATAACATCTGAGGCGAGGTTTATATCCATTGTACCGGCGATAGCATAAGCCACAACTAATGGAGGTGAAGCCAAATAATTTGCTCGAACATCAGGTGAAATTCTTCCTTCAAAATTTCGGTTACCTGAAAGAACAGCAGTCGCGACTAGATCGCCTTCAGATATAGCTTCCGATAATTCAGCCTGAATTGGACCCGAGTTGCCTATACAAGTGGTACAACCGTATCCTACTAAATTGAAACCAATTGCGTCCAAATCTTTTTGTAGGTCTGCAGCTTCCAGATAGGCTGAAACGACTTGTGAACCAGGTGCGAGTGATGTTTTGACCCAAGGTTTTCTGTTCAACCCCAATGCTGCAGCTTTACGAGCAACTAACCCAGCACCAATCATCACATATGGATTTGACGTATTCGTACATGAAGTTATTGAAGCAATTACTACTTTACCACTAGACATTGCATAGTCTTCACCTTTTACAGCGACTTCTTTATTTAATGGCCTTTTGAAAGTTTCTTCCATTTCTTTTGCAAATGCTTGTTTTGCATTTGTTAAAGCAACATAGTCTTGTGGTCTTTTAGGTCCAGAAATAGCAGGAACAATAGTCCCCATATCTAAAGCCAATGTATCGGTATATACAGGCGCATAATTTTCATCACGCCAGAAACCATTTTCCTTCGCATATGCTTCAACCAAGGCTATTCTGTCTTCATCTCGCCCAGTTGTGTTGAGGTAACGTATAGTCTCATTATCAATTGGGAAAAAACCACATGTTGCACCATATTCTGGGGCCATATTAGCAATTGTTGCCCTATCTGCTAATGGCAGTGTATCCAAGCCAGAGCCAAAAAATTCAACAAATTTACCAACAACACCTTTTTCACGTAACATTTCAACTACTTTAAGAACTAAATCAGTTCCTGTAGTTCCCTCCATCATTGCACCAGTCAATTCGAATCCAATCACCTCTGGAATAAGCATAGAAATTGGTTGTCCAAGCATTGCAGCTTCTGCTTCAATACCACCAACACCCCAACCTAAAACTGCGGCTCCATTGACCATTGTAGTATGACTATCTGTGCCCACCAATGTATCAGGATAAGCTATCTCTACGCCATTCTGATCCACATCTTTCCAAACAGTTTGTGCTAAATACTCAAGGTTTACTTGGTGGCAAATACCTGTACCTGGAGGAACAACACGAAAATTATTAAATGCTTTTTGGCCCCATTTTAAAAAAGTATAACGCTCTAAGTTTCGCTCATATTCTCTATCAACATTCATCTTAAAAGCACGAGGATTACCAAATTCATCTATCATAACAGAATGGTCGATTACTAGATCAACAGGATTTAAAGGATTAATTTTTTCTGGATCTCCGCCAAGAGCCATTAGACCGTCCCGCATTGCAGCAAGATCAACCACTGCTGGTACTCCCGTAAAATCTTGCATCAACACCCTAGCAGGACGATACGCAATCTCACGTGGATTTTTTCCACCTTTAGTCGCCCACTCAGAAAATGCTTTGATATCTTCTACTGAAACAGTTCGTCCATTATCTTCAAAGCGTAACATATTTTCTAATACAACTTTTAAAGCAGCTGGTAATTTTGAAAAATCACCTAATCCAGCAGCAGTTGCAGCTGGTATTGAGTAATAATCAATTGATTTTCCACCCACTGAAAGTGTTTTACGCGTTTTACTAGAATCTATGCCGACTTGAACTGTCATTTCGGTTCTCCGATTTGGATAATTATTGGAATTATTGAGCTTATGCGTCAAAAAAACGAGTCGAGCAAGTACTTATTTGTATGCCATTGTATACTAAAATAAAAAATAAAATTTTCATTTCATTAAATATCCATAATTACATCACTTCCCTATACCTTAAGATTAAGTTACTTGTTTTATATGTTACTAGAAATTAAAAATTTAGACTGCAGACGTGGCCACAAGCTTGTGGTCGCAGATGTAACATTTAGTTTGAAATCAGGTGAGTGCATAATTTTAAAAGGCCCAAACGGATCTGGAAAGACAACACTTTTAAGACATATCGCCGGCCTAAACAGTAATAATATTAACAACTTATCGAATAATGAAATTGCGTTTTCAGGGCACCTAGATGGAGTTAAATCTACTTTAACTGTTAATGAAAATTTAAAATTTTGGGCAGGCGTATACAACACTGATAACATCGATAACATTATCAAAATACTTAACTTACGTGATTTAGAGAATAGAATGGCTGGAGAATTATCTGCAGGCCAAAAACGCCGCCTTGGCCTAGCAAGAATGTTATTAACAAACGCAAAAATTTGGCTCATGGATGAGCCAACTGTATCATTAGATGAAAAAACAACAAAAATAATATCAGATATAATTGTCAATCACTGCGATGAAGGTGGTGCAGCAATAATTTCCACACATGTTGATTTGAATTTACCAAAATCTACAATTTTAGATATAAATTCATTTAAGCCGTCTGTTGGTAAAGAAATAGATCCATTTCTCAAAGGAAATTTTTAATGTGGCCTCTAATTTTTCGTGACATTAAACTAGCCATTCGATCTGGTGGTGGCTTTGCTTTGACATTATCATTTTTCTTAATCGTAGTAATGATTGTACCATTTGGTGTAGGTGCAAACCTAGATTTATTATCACGAATTGCTCCAGGAATACTTTGGATAGGAGCACTGTTATCTTGCTTACTATCTCTTGATAGAATTTTCCAACTAGATTGGGAGGACGGGACCCTTGAAGCACTAGCAACATCGCCCATTCCTCTTTCTGGAATAGCTACAGCTAAGGCAACTGCACATTGGATTACAACAGGTCTTCCAATAACTATTGCCTCTATTCCGTTAGGTTATCTATTAAACTTAGATATAAATTCTTATATGTGGCTTTTCATCTCCATAGCATTGGGAACACCTAGCCTCTCTTTCATTGGGGCCTTTGGTGCGGCCTTAACAGTTGGCGTTAAAAGAGGCGGTCTTTTGCTTTCTCTTTTAGTTTTACCATTGTATATTCCTACGTTAATGCTGGGTGCACAATGTGTAAGCAAAGGAACTAATAATCACTTGGAATTACTAGCATTAATAACCGCAATATCATTTTTATGTATTGCTCTATTACCTTTAGCATGTGCAATAGCATTACGCGCAAATTTAAAATAGGATAAGTACTCAAAATGTCTTTATGGGAATACGCCAATCCAGCAAAATTTATGGCTTTATCAGCTCGAATTTTACCAGCATTAACAATTGCTTCGTGTTGTTTATTACTGGTTGGACTATTTTGGGGGTTTTTTCTAACACCTTCGGATTACAAACAAGGCTCTACAGTTAAGATTATCTTTTTGCATGTTCCTTCTGCTTTAATGGCAATAAACGCTTGGTTAATGATGCTTGTTGCATCTTTGATATGGCTCATAAGGCGCCACCATGTTTCAGCATTAGCTGCAAAAGCCGCGGCTCCAATTGGCATAACAATGACATTGATAGCCATAGCGACTGGCGCCATATGGGGAAAACCTATGTGGGGAACCTATTGGGCGTGGGATCCAAGATTAACATCATTTATGATCTTGTTAGTTTTTTACTTTGGCTATTTAGCATTATGGGAAGCAATTGAAGATAAAGATACCGCTGCAGATCTAACATCTATTTTGTGTATAGTGGGGTCAGTTTTTGCACTATTATCAAGATATGCAGTAAACTTTTGGTCACAAGGCCTTCACCAAGGTGCATCTTTATCTCTTGATAAAGAACAACATGTCGATAACACATTTTATTTTCCACTGCTGATATGCATTGCTGGAATGGTTTTATTATTTGTGACTTTGGTTTTAATAAGAACTAGAACAGAAATTAGATCACGTCGGTTACTAGCCCTCCGATTGAGGAATAATTAATATGTTTGAACTTGATAAATATGCAAACACTGTTCTTACAGCATATGCTGTTTCTATGCTACTTCTAGGTGTGTTGATTTGGTTGACATTGTCAAAATCAAAAAAAATAAAAAACGCTTTAAATTCACAAGAAACCCAATCAAATGACAAACATTAAGCCACTCTACCTATTGCCTCCAATTATATTTTTTATTTTAGCAATTATTATGTTTATTGGGCTTGGAAGAGAAAACCCAAATGAACTTCCATCACAAATGGTTGGTAGATCTGCACCTAATTTAACCATTTCTCCACTATCAGAATTGCCGTTCTTTGACGAAACTGATCTGAAAGCATCTAACATTAAAATTGTAAATTTTTGGGCTAGTTGGTGTGCTCCTTGCAGAGTAGAACATCCCAATATTCAGCAGATATCGGACCTTGGTTTTGTGGTTCATGGTATTAATTACAAAGATACGACCAGACAAGCCTTACAGTTCCTCAACAATCTCGGGAACCCATATGAAAGTATTGGAACTGACGAAGGCCGGACAGGTCTTGACTGGGGTTTATATGGTGTACCAGAGACCTTTATAATAGATAAGCAAGGTAAAGTTATTTTGCGACATGCTGGACCAATAACAAACAAAATTATGACAAATGAAATTTTGCCATTATTGGCAAGCCAGTAATATTAATATCTCGTATGCACAGTTAAGACTATTTTATTTATAAAAAAATTTACTAGGCTAGAGACTAAGATCAAAATCAGTTTTTTCTTAAAAACTATATATTTATATAATTGTCCTATGAATGAATTATTTCATAGACTTATATTCTTATTTATAAAGTACTATAGCAATAAAACAGAATAATATTCTATATTGAGCAAGTAATTAACTCACTAGGATATAAAATGAAACACTTCCCAATTTTTATTTCAGTTGAAGGTAGGCGAATTATTGTATCTGGAGGCCAAGAAGCAGCTTTAGCCAAATTACGATTACTATTGAAAACAACTGCTTCTATTACAGTTTACGCTCAGAATGTTCACAAAGATATAATTTTACTCGCAGATAAAGGTAAAATTAAATTGGTAAATAGACCCTTGGCAAGAGGTGACGCAATATGTGCAACTTTATTCTACGGAGCAAACGAAGATAGTATTGAAGATGCTCGAAGCGCTAAGATTGCTCGTGAAGAAGGTGCGCTAATCAATATTGTGGATAACCTAGAAGATAGTCAATTTATAACGCCAGCTATCGTTGATCGTGACCCTGTGACCATTGCTATTGGAACAGAAGGAGCAGCACCAGTTTTAGCAAGGGCAATAAAAGCAGATCTTGAAAATATCCTTCCAACACATCTTGGAATACTTGCCAAAATTGGGAAATCTTTCAGAAAAACTGTTAATATTCTACCAATGGGTCGCACCCGTCGTGATTTTTGGACAGAGTTTTATTTCAAAAAAGGCCCACCTGCACTTGCAGAAAGTGGCATTCCTGGAGTTAAAGCATCACTACATTCTCTTTTAAACCAATTTAAATCCAAAAAAGAAACAGACGGATATGTTGTTTTTGTTAGTGCTGGACCAGGAGATCCTGACCTCTTAACCCTAAAAGCCCGACAGGAACTAGATATTGCAGATGTGATAATTCATGATCGTTTAGTAGGGCAAGAGGTTCTTGAACTTGCAAGGCGTGAAGCAGTTATAATTAATGTTGGTAAAGAGGGATTTGGGCCATCAACATCACAAAATAAAATAAACGATTTAATTGTCGAACATGCAAAGACTGGTGCGCGTGTAATACGCCTAAAAGGTGGTGATTGTAGTATTTTTGGGCGCTTAGACGAGGAGATTGATACACTTAATGAAGTTGGGATTGATTATCATATTATACCAGGAATCACGGCTGCTTCAGCATCTGCAGCAACAATAAAACAATCATTAACTAAGCGTAAGCGCAATGGATCAATACGCTTCATAACAGGCCATGACATGGAAGGTTATGCAGATCAGAATTGGAAAGAGCTGGCAAGTAAGAACTCAATTGCAGCTATATATATGGGAAAAAAAGCATCACGCTTCATTCAAGGCCGACTTATTATGCACGGCGCAAATCCAGAAGAGCCAATTACTTTGATAGAAAATGTTACTCGGTACAATCAAAGAATTTTTTCTACTGTTTTGTCCCAATTACCAACATGTATCTCCATTAATAAAATTAAAGGACCTACGATTATGCTTTATGGCCTAGCCCCTCGATCTGCCTCGGAAATAGCTGAGGTAATTGATACCCCAAATGCCATGCAAAACGGAAAGGAGTTTGCTTAATGTCAAAGGATCTTTCAGGTAATGTTATAACTGCAAACAACTTATTAGATGGAACCGTTGTTTATATGAGTTCACAATTTAAATGGGTTCTCGACATAAACAATGCAAAAGTTTTTTCAAATGACACATCAATTGAAAAAGCACTTATACATGCGAATAAACAACAACATGAAGTTGTAGGAGTTTATTCGATCAGAGTAGATCAAACAGACGCAGGTATTAAGTCAAAACATTTTCGAGAGCAATTTAGAGTCAAAGGCCCATCTAACTACAATCACGGCAAACAATCGGAAGTTTTATAATGTATAATTACACAGAGTTTGACGATGCTTTCATAAAAGCTCGTAATTCACAATTTCGCAATCAAGTTAAAAGACGTATTAATGGTAATTTAACAGAAGATGAGTTCAAACCACTCCGATTAATGAACGGATTATACCTACAATTACATGCATATATGCTAAGGGTAGCAATTCCATATGGCACTTTAGATAGCGCTCAAATGGAAAAACTTGCATTGATTGCAGACCGATGGGATAAAGGATACGGGCACTTCACAACACGTCAAAATGTTCAATTTAACTGGCCAAAATTGACTGATGTTCCAGATATATTGGATGCATTAGCAGAAGTTAAAATGCATGCCATTCAAACCAGCGGCAATACGATCAGAAATGTAACTGCAGACCATTTTTCTGGTGCTGCAGCCGACGAAGTTACAGATCCACGCCCATATGCAGAATTAATCCGTCAATGGTCAACTGACCATCCAGAATTCCAATTTTTACCAAGAAAATTCAAAGTTGCAGTTACAGGTTCAAAAAATGACAGAGCAGTTATTCGTGCACATGATATTGGATTACGAGCTTTACTTCGCAATGGAAAAATTGGTTTTGAAGTCATAATCGGTGGTGGTTTAGGGCGCAGTCCAATGATCGGGAAGGTAATAAATACTTTTTTGCCTGAAGCTGACTTATTACCGTATCTTGAAGCAGTAGTTAGTGTTTGGAACACATTAGGACGCAGAGATAATAAATATAAAGCAAGAATAAAAATCACCGTCCATGAACATGGCGTAGAGAAAATCAAACAGTTGGTTGAAGATCGGTATAATGAAATTTTATCAACATTTTCTGGGGTCAATCACGAACTATTAGAAGAAATTAAATCTGCATTTGCACCTCCAGTCTTTAAGTCGAAGGGAACCAAATACTTTGACATTGCTTACAAAGAAAATGCTGCATTCAGATCTTGGGTTGATACAAATACTCACACTCATAAAATATCAAATTACTCAATTGCGACAGTTAGTTTAAAAGCACATGGGAAAACACCTGGTGATGCAACATCAGATCAAATGAGGCAAATTGCAAATATCGCACGACACTACTCTCATGATCAAATCCGTATTAGCCATGAGCAGAATATTATTTTACCTCATGTACATAAATCAGATTTGCCCAAAGTTTACAATTTACTAAAATCAAAACAATTAAATACTGCAAATATAGGCCTAATATCTGACATAATTGCATGCCCAGGAATGGATTATTGTGCATTAGCAACTGCTCGATCAATCCCCATTGCACAAGAAATTTCCATGCGTTTTGATGAATTAAAACTGGAACATGAAGTCGGTCATATCCAAATCAAAATATCTGGCTGTATAAATGCTTGTGGACACCACCATGTTGGACATATTGGGATTTTAGGATTAGACCGTGCCGGTGTTGAAAATTACCAGATAACACTCGGCGGGGATGCAACAGAGACTGCTAGGATCGGTGACCGGGCTGGGCCTGGATTTTCAGCAACTCAGATAGTTCCAGCTATCGAACGAGTAATATTAACTTATCTAAAAGTTCGGTTAAATAAGCATGAAAATTTCATTCATACATATCAGCGCCTGGGTATAGCACCTTTCAAACAAGCCTTATACCCTAAGGAATCTCAATCTCCAAAAATTCAGAAGAAAACATATGCAGCATAACCATATAAGTCAAAAAATGCTTAAAGATGATAAAACATATCAGGAATAAACAATGACACAAATAGTTTCAGACTTTGGTTTCAGTCCATTAGATAAAGTAATAAATTACGAATTTTATGATAAAGCTTCGAAAACAACTAAAGCAATAGATTTACCCTCAGATGCAGATTTGAAATTATTTGCAGGTGATTTAAATCAATTAAAAATTATACGAATAGACTTCCCATCTTTTGCAGATGGTCGTGGCTTTACTCTTGCAAAACTAGTTCGCATTCGAGGCTTTAAAGGGCATTTACGTGCAAAAGGACATATTATTTCTGACCAATATGCAATGGCCAGAAGGTCTGGCTTTGATGATGTTGAAATTTCTCAAGATCTTGCTGATCGGCAACCGGAAACTGAGTGGCTTTTTCGTAGTAATTGGAAAAAACACTATTACCAAAGCCGTCTTGGGTTTAATAAATATTAAAGTTAAATAATTTGTAAATCTTTTATATAATAATTAAATATTCATATTTTCTATCTCTTTAACACATCTTTGAAAAAACCTCTGGGTTGCAACACCCATTATCCCTCGAGATGATGTAACAAAGTTAACATACCCAATTCCCAATGATATTTTACATAGAGAATTTGCAACCATCAAGAAAAGTATCTAATTCAAAAAAAGAAAATATAAATCAAAACAGTAATGCACAAAATATTACACTTTTGCTTAAAAATTAATCATAATTAAAACAAAATTTGATTTATCAAATATTCAAACACAGCAAATAAATTTTATAAATTTCAATAATGAAAAGCCTTATACTCCTTCTTAAGAATATATTGACTAATTTATAATTTGATAATTAATTATTCATAAATTTTTTAGTAAAAGGCCGATAAAATGATCTTAAGTCAAAATCAAAAAAAACAATTTTGGACAGATGGGTTTTTGTTAGTAGAAAACGCCATAAACGATAGGCAACTTGAAAATTTAAAAAAAACTTTTTTAGATTGGGTCAATGATAGTCGAAACTATAAAACTGACTATGGAGAAACCATGGATGGTCGGCCACGTTTTGACTTACAACCTGGTCATTCTTCTGATGTACCTGGGCTGCGTCGAATTCAGTCACCTGAAGAAATCTCTGAAGTATTCGCAGATGTTATGAGAAATGGACGATCTGTTGATATGTGTGCTGAACTAATTGGCCAAGGAATTAGATTTCATCATGGCAAGGTGAACTCAAAATTACCTGGTACTGCTACTAAAGTAAATTTTCATCAAGATTTCCCCTTTGAACCAATGACAAATGATGACATGATTACATGCTTACTTTTCATAGATGACGTAACCTTGGAGAATGGTCCTCTTGAGGTAGTACCCGGCACACACAAAGGCCCTCTTTATTCACACTGGCATAATGGAATTTTTACTGGATCAGTATCAGACGAAATATTGGCTGAACATGAAGATAAGATTATAAGATGTACTGGCAAAGCAGGATCTGTTTGCCTGATGCACGCAAGTTTATTACATGGATCAGCACCAAACTTATCAAATAAATCTCGTACATTATATATTTCAACTTATTATGCTGAAGATGCAGTTGAACTAAGTCCAAATCATTTACCAAGCACGCTTACTCATGAATTAGTTCGAGGAGAAGCATCCGGCCGCGTTAGATGCTCTACTTATGAGATGCAACTACCAGAAGTGCCTAAAGGAACTTCATTTTTTGCTCAACAAGCATCGGCTGAAAAGTAAATATTTTTAATAATAGAAGCTTTGGATATTAAATACTTTCAGATGATTGTGCCCAAAGGTTAATATCTTGATCTTTTGCAATTTTATCAATGCTTGAAAGTTCTGAAGAGTTGAAATTTAAATTATTGATAGCACCAACACAGTCTTTTACCTGTTCGGGTTTTGAAGCACCAATTAATGCAGTTGTAACCTTACCCTCCCTCAAAACCCAAGCAATAGCCATCTGAGCTAATGACTGCTCCCTATTAGCAGCAATGGTGTTTAGTTCATTTAACGCTTGAATAAGATGAGGTGTGATTTTATTTTTGTCTAAACTTTTACCTTGAGTTGCACGACTTTCATTTGGTATTTTACTTAAATATTTGTTCGTGAGCATACCTTGCGCAAGAGGCGTGAAAGCAATTGAGCCCACACCTAAATTATCAAGCGTATTTAAAAGTTTATCCTCTTCAACCCATCTATTAAAAAGATTATAGCTAGGTTGATGTATAAGACAGGGTGTGCCTAAATCGTTAAGGATTTTTACAGCCTCTTTAGTTCTTGCACTATTATAACTTGAAATCCCTGCATAAAGAGCTTTTCCAGATCTTACTATTTGATCAAGCGCACCCATTGTTTCCTCTAATGGCGTATTTGGGTCGAAACGGTGCGAATAAAATATGTCCACATAATCTAACCCCATCCTTTTGAGAGATTGGTCGCAAGAGGAAATCAAATATTTTCTACTCCCCCACTCTCCATAAGGGCCAGGCCACATATCATATCCAGCCTTTGAGCTAATGATCAATTCATCTCTGAGGCCCTGAAAATCTGTTTTTAATATATCACCAAATGCTTCTTCTGCGCTTCCAGGTGGTGGCCCGTAATTGTTTGCCAAATCAAAATGTGTAATTCCGTTGTCAAACGCCGTCTGACAAATTTCTCTTTTTGTTTGATGTGGAAAATCGTGACCAAAATTATGCCACAATCCTAGTGAAATTAATGGTAGTTTCAAACCAGATCTGCCGCAATTACGGTAAATCATTTTTTCATATCGATCATTTTTTGGGATATATGTCATAAATTTACACTTCAAATAATAATACTAAAAATTAAATTATTCTAATGTGATAATTTATCTAACTACAATAGTTATATTGCTTATTTTGAATATAAATTTCTCATTCTGCCTATCAGACTTATTGCAATTGATATTTCACTATAACTTTAACTTGCTAATGATGGTAGCCATAGAACTATACTTGGAAAAGCTATCAATCCTGCAATTGTAAACGCATCAGCAATAAAAAATGGTGTAACACCTTTAAATACATCTTGAACACTCAAGTCATCTCTTACACCGGCTACAACAAAGCAGTTCAATCCAATTGGCGGTGTTATCAAACAAAATTCAGCCATTTTAACAACAAGTATACCAAACCATATTCCTGCCATCGGACCTGACATACCAAATGCACTATCTGCAGCAGAGACATATTCACCACCATTTAGAGCCATAACAGCAGGATATGTTATCGGAAGAGTTAATAACAACATACCGATTGCATCCATAAACATGCCTAAAATCGCATAGGCTAATAATATAAATACAAGCGTCAGCATTGGACTTTGGTCAAGCGATGTAATCCAATCTGAAAACGCAGCTGGAAGATCTGCAAATCCAAGAAAGCGGACATAGATTAGAACACCCCAAATAATTGTAAATATCATTACAGCTAATTTAGCTGTTTCAATAAGTGCATCTTTCAACTGGGCCCAGCGCATACCTCTATAAAGCGCCATACAAAAAACTATGAAGGCTCCAATTGCCCCGCCTTCAGTCGGTGTACCCCAAGCATCGCCACCGAATGGATTATAAACAAATAATATAATAATTGCGACTACTGCAAAAATTGGCATTGCAGGTGGTAAAGAAGCAAACCGCTCGCGCCAAGTAAACCCCGAGACAGGAGGACCAAAATCTTTAAAACTCAAAGCAAGACAAACAATTAAAAGACCATAAATTAGCGCTGAAAATGCACCTGGGACAAACCCTGCCAGTAACAACATACCAACATCTTGTTCAACAATTATAGCATATATAACTAATATAGCAGATGGTGGAATGAGAGAAGCAAGCGTTCCTCCCGCAGCCACCACTCCTGCAGCAAATCTTTTATCGTATCCAATCGCAAGCATTTCTGGAATTGCAATTCTTGCAAATACTGCTGATGTAGCAACTGATGCACCTGATACTGCTGCAAAGCCTGCTGTAGCAAAAACTGTTGAAACCGCTAACCCTCCCGGCAACCAAGCTACCCATTTTTTAGCAGCAACAAATAATGCTTTGGTTAAACCAGCATAATAGGCCAAATATCCAATAAGAATAAAAGTTGGAATGAGAGACAATGCTTGTGAAGATACCTTTGAATGCGGTACTTGACCGGCAGTTTTTGATGCAACAGTTAATGCCCATAAAAAACTATCACCTGTATACCCTTTTTTTGCCCAAAATATCCATATCAAGCCAACAACACCCGCTATAGCGGCCGCAAATGCAACTCGCATGCCTAAAATTACAAATATTAAAAGGCCAATACTGACGGCAATTCCAATTTCAATAGGTTCCATATTAATTTCCTAGCCTGACACAGTACTGGCTTCTTTTGCAGCTTGAGCTGCCGCACTTTCAACAAGTGGAACGGCTATAGGTCTTGTCTCATTATATGCAAATGCTTTTCCAAACGATATAAGTTGAAGCGTTAAACGAACTGCCAAAAGACTAAATGCTACAGGGGCCAAAATCTTTGCAGGCCATAAAGGTATGGCAATGTCCATTGAGCTATCACGACTCCACATTGGTGCGCTGAAATCAAAGCTACGAGCAAAATGAGCCCAAGATCCCCATATAATTAATATCATTACTAATAACATAAACAGGACCGTAATAAACTCAACGGCCCAAAGGCTTCTACCTTTTAAAAAACTAACAAGAATATCCATTCTTATATGCCCACCATTTCGTTGAGTATATGCAATACCCATGAAAGCAATTAATGGCATAGCTTGCTCAATCCAATCCACATATCCAGGAAGTGGTTGATTAATGGAATGTCTCCCAGTTACTGATATGACCGCAAGCATCATAAGCGAAAAAACTGCTAGCCCACTGATTAAAGCAAATAAGCTTTCAATTTTATGAAGACTTTGATCTAGCTTGCTTAACAAACTTTTATCAATCAAAACTGATGAATTCGAAGCCATAATGTTATCCTAGGATTGTTATCTGCCACACTTTTTATGCGGCAGATAATTTAATTACAGGATTATGATTACTTTCCAATCATACCTGTTAGAAGGTCGTACAATTCTTGAGCAGGAAGACCTTTTGCAGTGTTATCAGCAATCCATGCCGCTGCAGCTGGGCCAGCGACTGCTTCTTTAAATGCTGCCAATTCATCAGCACCATAAGATATGCTTTCAATACCTTTTGATGTTAGTGTAGGGCCCCATGCATCCATTGTTTTACCATTATATGTTGAAATATAATAATCTAAAGACTCATCAATTGAACCAAGGAGTGCATTTCTGTTTGCTTCTGATAATGCAGCAAGCGCATCAGTATTCGCAACAACTGGGCAGTTTACTGTTCCTGGATTTAAGTTAGTTGTCCACCATTTTCCACTTTCAACTGTCCCAAACGACATATGAGCATGAGGAGCAAATGCAACAGCTTTTACAACTCCACCATCAAGAGCTTGACGTACTTCAGTCGCTGACATTGATGTTGGAACAGCGTTTACTGCAGCCATCGCTTTGCCAATTCCTCCCGTGGCTCGAACGGTAAGACCTTTATAATCAGCCAAAGTTTTTGGAGCATCTCCGACTCCAACCAAGTTGTACTGTGGCAACGGTGAAGGCATTAATAATGTTGCATTCCATCTTGAAAGATCTTTTTGTACTGCTGGATGAGCATAAATCGCCTGGCTAACTTTACGCTCTTCTTCAAGTGATGACACGCCAAGGAACGGCAATTCTAAAACAGTAATAGACGGGTTCTTATCACGATGATATCCCGCACAAAACTGTGCCATTTCAAATGCACCGATTGAAATACCATCCAAGTTTTCTTTATTCTTTGACAAGCCACCGTAAGAAATATTTAACTTCAAATCACCATTTGTTTTCTCAGATACTAGCTCAGCCAGTTTTTCAACATGTTCTGTAAATGCTCTACGTTTACCCCAAAGGGATACATTCCAGGTTGTTTCAGCTATTGCTTCACCAGTAAATGATGCTGCTACAACAGCCATAACACCTACTTTAAAAATATTTTTCATGAGTTCCTCCAAGAACAATAAGTTTTTTTATTTTATAATAATTAAATATATAACCAAATATATTAGTAGCAACTAAATAAGTTCACATCACATAATGAAAGAATATTAATGTCTTTTAAATATCCAGTTCGTCCATCATTAAGACTGCATTAGCTACTTCAGAACCTTTTTTGAAAAAATGCTTA
>ERZ767114.85-NODE-85-length-75273-cov-9.936739_pt1 | contig 75273 bp, 90 predicted proteins | sample MGYA00374952_ERZ767114 | MGnify/ENA primary metagenome ERZ767114 (study PRJEB28939, sample SAMN06267156) | marine metagenome | isolation source: Columbia River Estuary | place: USA:Columbia River Estuary, USA | collected 2012-05-05 ... | reverse complement strand
AAGCACCGCTTCAACAAGGTGGTGTTGATGACCATCTGCGAGACCGAGACGGTTCACGAGGACTACGGGAAGTTGTTTGACTTATTCGAGCACGTGGCAACCCCGAGCAAGTTCTGCCAGCGCATCTTTGAGCGGCAGTTTTCCCAGAGCAAGTTCCATGTGGTGAACGCATACGTGGACGACCCCAATGTCAGCGTGCTCTCTTACAGGCCCAAGGATTGGTCGAATAACAAGTACACATTCTACCACGTGGGGAACGTCGCTGATCAGCGCAAGAATATCAACGGTGTCATCAGGGCATTTGTGGAACTCTTCGGGAGCAACACGGACAATGTTCGCCTGCTCATAAAGGCGACGTGTAACCAGACGGTGTCCGTTGACATTCCTGGCGTCGAGGTCATTAACGGTCTCCTGACATCCGACGACTTGGAGAAAGTGCACGAACAGGGGGACTGCTACGTCAGCTTCAGCCACTCCGAGGGCATCGGACTGGGTGCAGTGGAGGCGGCGCTGAGGGCGAAACCGGTCATCATGCCAGAATACGGCGGTGGACCCGAGTACGTCAACACGCCTTACAGCATTCGATGTGGCATGACCACTGTTCCCCGGGACGACTTCTTGTTCAAGGCTGGGATGGAGTGGGGGAACCCAGACTTTAACATGTTAAAGGCGCATATGAAGAAGGCGTTCGAGACGCGTGATAGTCGTGCAGGTCACCCACTGACCCAATACGCGGTCAGCAAGGACAAGGTCTCTCGCCAGTTAAAAGCGATCTGCGACCTTGTTTGAGATGAGGATAATTAGACCGGTAAAGATAACTCCCACCATGTGGGACCCCTGATTCGCAATCATCATTGATATCAAGTCATCGACAGGCTTGATACCTGTGCTCTGGCGAACCTCGGGGCTCACCTTGGCGACTGCCAGGTAGATTGCCATACCAGTCATGACGGGAAGGAGTGTTTCAGAATCCAGACGCATACTTATAATTGATCTAACATTTCTTTTGTGGGCATGTGGCGCTTACAGAAGCCCCCGCATCCTGGGGCTGCTCGATTAGAACACTGAGTCCCGTTGAGATTCGTCGCTGCACAACAACCCACCAGGGTCTTACGCTGATTTCCTTTTTTGGCGGAGTCATCAAAATTGGGGGGCTTGGTGAGTAATATGACTCGTGGACGGTTGGCCTCTGCGAGGGCATAGGATCGCCTAAGAGTGGAGATAAGTTGCGGCGTAGCCATCGCTTCAATCCCATTATACATTACTATAGGCAGATGTGCTTATATATATGTTTTTCAGGACATTGTAGAACATCTGTATCCTCCATGTGATATAGGACTGCAGGAGGGGTGCGAGGGACAAGAGCAACCAATACCTGTAGTCATCCTCAGTTTCCCTCTCAAAGTTATGCCAGATGGCATACCCGAGAAACCCCCATCTCGCCACGGAGTAGATGTATTGATACACCATGAATGACACCATCATCTTGTAGTTGTATGTTCGAGCACCGTGATAACCCCACACACTTGCGAGGAGTGGGAACATCGCCACGGGACTGAGGAAGGTGACGACATTCATGAATGCGATGATCCCATCCAACACGCAGCAGAACCTGACAAACGACGCATCCCTATCGAGACTGACTGCCGTCTCGAGGTTGACAGGTTGGCTGGATGCTCTGTATGGGTTGGAATCTGTTGTGACTGCGATGAACACGGGACCCTCAGGGTTTTCCACGACGGTGTATTTACCGTCTGACATATATTGTTGCTTACATATAATACATGCCTCTTATATTCGTCGTCCCTCTCCCTCCACCTGTTATTCGTCCTAAGACTCGTCAAGAGGTTGTGATGAGGAAGGAGTACGAATCATTGTACTCCGCCATCTTGTACTCCCGGGACCCCATCAACACCCGCAAACTCAACATGGCTGTGGATAAGGCGGTGGAGTATGGAAAGTTCGGATGCCAGGATGACAGTTATTAATGTTGCAATATACAAAGTAAGTATGAAGAGCATCGTCAACTGGATCTTTCATCAACGAGATATTGACACGCAGGTGATATCTCTCATGGTTGCGGCTGCGCTCACCGGAATCGTCAAAGATTTATCAGACGGTGTCATAGACCCTCTGGTTGCTGGAACTCTCAAGATAGACAGGGTGGACGAGCAGCAGGTGGGTCCGTACAAGTTCAAAGTGCAATTACTGGTGTCGGGGATCATCAAAGCTGCGATCATACTCGTTCTCGTTTACCAATTCGCTCGTGCGACGAAAAATCTTTAACTCTTCCAGCAGACGCCCAGTCCACCTGTGGGTTTGCAATAGATTGAAGATACAAATCCACCTTCCCCGCCAGCTCGGGGACCGCCTCGAGCGCCTTGTCCGTCACCGATTTCTGAACGTTCCACACGTGAGTCTGGAACGTTCCGAGATTGACCGACCCCACCTGCTGGATCTGCCTCTCGCTGCTCACAACCTTCAATGCGTCCAGGTAGGCTGCGGCGTAGTTGGCGTGGAGCATCGCCTGGACGGGGGACGTGTCCTGCTGCGCTTGTACGGCGTAGGATGCGCACTTCTGGACCAGGGTCTGGATGCGATCTCGGGGCGTCCCCGACTTCCATAGAAACATGAGGACTATCACGATACCTGCGAGGATCCACAGAATCATTTATTAAGTTATGCGACCATAATTAATCATAGAGATGGTACCCAAGTTCGATGTCAAGTGGGGCAAGCGATGCTATCTGTGCAATAACCCCACGAACATCTTGATGTCGACAGACGTGGACGGCTTCAAGGCTATCGTTCCTGACATGGTTACATTCTTCGAATACCACCCAGTCAGGTTTGACAAAAACGATTCCATGTGGAAGGTCAAGGGTGGCAGGGCATACAAGTGCTGCAAAGCGTGCTGGGAGAAACCGTGGCCCACTCCAAACCTGCGGGACCGTGAGGTGTCTGGGAGGTCCCGCAGGGGTGGTATCAGGAGCACGTCTCTGAGTGAGAGTAATATTTACACGTGGTTCATGTCCCTCCACTACTACATGAAGATGGACCCCGAGGGTAAATACGAGAGAATTCCGCCATCCGAGATGTTTCACTCATCGGGGTTAATCATGGAGATTTTGAGGTGACGGTTGGTGGTTTACTGACACTCGCAGCCGCCGCTGAAGCCTCTTGCAATGCAATTCCCGCCGAATCCTTGACAACCTGCCCGACGAACAAGAAGACCAGTAAGGATACTAAAAAGACGGCTTGTAATTTAAGTTTCGTTTTGTTATCATCCGAGTTCCTCGTCTTAAACTGCAAAGAGAGTCCAATCGCCATCGCCAGTGCCAATCCAACGACAGGCTTCCGGGAAATGAACTTCCTGTTGCCGAACACCTTCATAGCCGCGCTACTGTTAAGTGTATCTTTAAGACGGGCAGCTCGCTGTGCAGCCACCTTGGCGCCCATCTCAGCCTTTTTCCTTGCCTGTTCTGCGATACGGGTTCCAAATGCAATCTTCATGATAAACAGTATCATGAACAAGTACATAACGTATTTGGCGATATTACTCTGTTTCTTAGCCTTATCTCCGATGCCATCCCTCATATAGGTATTGACCGCCCACCATCCACCTGACACAAGCAGACCTAAACTGATTACGACCCCCGATGTCTTATCACCAATTGTATTCATAATAGTATGCGTACGCATCGCCATCTCTGATACACTACCTTTACAAAAAAACTGCCGAAAGAATCTTAAGGATATGGGTATATACCTGTATAAGTAAAATGGCACGGGAGGTTGTCAAAAAGGTTTCTCACCGCGAGCATATCTTGTTGCGCCCGGACTCATATGTGGGCCCTACTCCGCAGCAACAAGATGTATATTGGGTGAAGGAAGGCGACCGCTTTGTCAAGAAGAAGCAGACAGTCTCTCCTGCCCTCCTGAAAATCTTCGACGAGATCTTGGTCAATGCGATTGACCGCAACACTTCGCACCCCAAGGAGGTCAAGAAGATCGAGGTCTCCCTAAGCCCCGAAGGTAATCTGAAGGTCGTAAACAATGGTCCACTGGGTGGCATAACGGTGGAGAAGCACCCCACTGAGGGTCTGTGGAACCCCGAACTGACATTCGGACACCTCTTGACCAGCACCAACTATGACGACAGCCAGGAGAAGATAGTGGGTGGTAGGAACGGCTACGGCGCCAAATTGGCAAATGTTTACAGCACAGAGTTTCAGGTTCGCATTCTGGATGGCAAGAGCAAGAAGGAATACAGTCAGACGTGGAGGGACAATATGTCTCGCAAGGAGGATGCCATGGTCTCCTCTTACCGCAAGGTGAGCAACGAGGTCAGCATCAGCTTCACACCTGACTGGAAGCGATTCGGGATGACTGGGCTAACTCCGGACTTTACGCGGCTCGTTGAAAAGCGGGTGTGGGATGCGTCTTTCTACACGTCTGGATGTAAGGTGTTTTGGCAAGGCGAGGAGTTGCCGAAGCTTGACATCAAGACCTACGCCCGTATGCACCTCCCAGCAGACGCTGAGGTGGTTGTGAGTTCGCAGGATAGGTGGCAGGTGGCGGTGGCTGGCTGCCCTCATGAGGCTTTCGAGCAGGTGAGTTGGGTCAACGGTGTGTGCACATACAAAGGTGGAAGCCATGTGAACCACGTGGTGACCCAGGTGACTGATGGGGTTCTGGAAACCTTGGGAAAGAAGTGCAATCTCAAAGGTCATCAAGTCAAGAATACCCTATTCGTCATGGTCAAGGCAACACTGGTAAACCCCACCTTCAGTAGTCAGGTGAAGGACGAGTGCACCTTGAAGGTGGGGCAGTTCGGAAGCCGGTGGGAACCTGTCAAGACCTTCCACAAGCAGGTGCTCCAGAAAACGGGCATTCAGGCTGAGATCGACGCTCTGAACCGTGTCAAAGCTGAGAAGGAGCTCAAGAAGACGGATGGAAGTCGACTCAAGTCCCGCCTCACGGGCATCCCAAAGCTGGATGATGCCAACTGGGCTGGTACCATCCGAGGCGACCAGTGCACCCTGATACTGACGGAGGGCGATTCCGCCAAGGCGCTCGCCGTGGCTGGTTTGACGGTGGTGGGTCGTGATAAGTATGGTGTGTTTCCACTGCGTGGTAAGCCCAAGAATATCCGAGACTGTTCGGCTGAGCAGGTGACTGCCAACGCAGAGTTCAACTCTGTAAAGCAGATCCTGGGTTTGAAGCACGGACACACTTACACCAGCATCAAGGAGTTGCGCTACGGTCGGATGATGATCATGACGGATGCGGATAACGATGGTTCCCACATCAAGGGGTTGGTCTTGAACAACATTCACGCCTTCTGGCCCGAGTTGATTTCTCTGGGCTTTGTGGTGAGTATGGTGACCCCCATCATCAAGGCGACCAAGGGAACCCAGAACAAGTGGTTTTTCACGGAGAATGCCTATCGTGAATGGTGGGAGACCCACCCCCAGGGGTGGAAGATCAAGTATTACAAGGGTCTGGGAACATCGACGGCTGTGGAGGCGAAGGAGTATTTCAAGGCTATCGACCGCCTGACGGTTCGCTTCGACGCCGACGACGAGACTGATGACATGATGACCTTGGCATTCGACAAGACGCAGGCTGATGCTCGAAAGCACTGGCTGACCCGTGCATCTGAGGAGTCCAAGACTCTTTCGGTTCCATACGGGGATGTCAGGGAGTTGACGGTGAGCAACTTCATCACTCGAGACATGGTGCACTTCAGCCTGGCTGATATCCACCGCAGCATCCCCCACATGATGGACGGTCTGAAGCCCTCCCAGCGCAAGGTTATCTTCGCCGCCTTCAAGCGCAATCTTACACAGGACGTAAAGGTGGCGCAGTTCGCCGCCTACACGGCGGAGCACACGGCATACCACCACGGCGAGGTGTCTCTGGCGGATACCATCGTCCGCCTGGCTCAGGACTTCGTGGGTGCGAACAACATCAACCTGTTATTCCCCTCTGGGCAGTTTGGGACTCGTCTGATGGGTGGAAAGGATGCGAGTCAGACTCGTTACATCTTCACCCGTCTGACCTCTGAGGCTCGCCACTTGTTTGACAAGCGGGATACTGAGCTTCTCCCTGCCGTGGTGGATGACGGGCATAAGGTGGAGCCCGAGTATTACGCTCCGATCATCCCGACTGTTCTGGTAAATGGATGCGAGGGTATCGGCACGGGGTTTTCGTGCTACGTCCCTCCATACAACCCCGAGGTTTTGAAGGAAAACCTATACAAGGTGATGAGGGGGGAGCAACTCACGCGGATGCAGCCGTGGTTCAAGGGGTTCCGAGGCACCATCCGGGACGATGGGGAACACTCGTGGATAACGGAGGGCATTGTCACAGCATCTGGAGACAAGTTGACCATCACGGAGTTGCCCCCTGGGGTGTGGACCGATCCGTTCAAGGATCACCTGGATGCCATGATCGAGAAGAAGAAGATTACGAGCTACCGCAACGCCAGCACTACCCAAGACATCCACTTCGAGATCTACGGCTACACGGGCACTGATATGATGAAGGACTTCAAGTTGCGCAAGACGTTCCACACCTCGAACATGCACTTGTTCCACCCCACCCAGGGCATCAAGCGGTATAACAGCCCCGAGGAGATCCTGACGGACTACGTGGAGGTGCGGGTCAGAGTGTATGGCGAACGCAAGAAGGCGATGGTCCTCCAACTGACACATGATGCCGAGCGCCTATCAGAAAAGGCTCGGTTCATCGAGCAGGTGTGCTCTGGGGACATTCAGGTGTTCCGTGTCAAGAAGGTTGCGCTGGAGGCTGACTTGGTTCGGCGCAAATTCAAGGAGGTGGACTACCTGCTATCTACCAAGACGTATGAATACACGGAGGAGGAAGTGGCGGCGCTGCGGCAGAAGGCGTTGGATGCACGGACAGAGTTAGCTAGGGTTCAGGGTTTGAGCGTGATAGATATGTGGCAAAAAGATCTGTGCGAACTGTAATGGCAACATCAGGTGCTATACTGAGCCTCGACGCGGTGGGGAAACAAGACCTCTACCTTGACTCCCCGTCCCCCCAAGACTCCCTGTTCAACTACACCCTCCCCGAACGTCACTCAAAATTTGCAAAGTATGAAAAGATTCACAGACTGACTCGTCCCAGTACCACCGCCTTGACCGAAAGCTGGCCCTTCGGTAAGACCATCACAACATTCCTGAACCCCCAAGAGCTGGGAGACATCATGACAGACCTCGTGATCCGAGTGCAGCTGCCACAGCTCCTGGATGTCAAGTTTCGCCTGGCGACTTACTGTGACAACATTGCGTGGTCCATCTTGGATAGTGTAAACATCAAGGTGGACGAGATGGACGTAGAGACCATATACGGAGACTCCATGATGATATACTATAACTTGTACGCAGACACCAGCGAGCGGAGGGCCCTGGCGGCGGGTCTCGGGGGTGACAAGTCTGGCAATGCGCAGTCCGTCTATCTCGTCCTCCCGACCTTCTTTAACCAAAAAAATCCGCTCCCCCTATGTGCCATCCACAAGCAAAAGATCCGCCTGAGCATCACATTCAACCCACCCTCTGCGTTTTCCGACACCGCCGACGTGATCTCCATCCCCCATTTCGAAATCCTGACCACCCTGGCGGACGTGACGCTCCAAGAGAAGCAGATGCTTATATCTAGGGACATAGAACGCGTGTTCACCCTGGCCGTCCGTCAGCCAATCCAGGAGATCTCAGAGGACAACGGGGAGGCTAGGATCAAGATCAACTTGGTGGGTGACAACGCCACAAAGACCATCTTGTGGTTTTTCAGAAGGGACATATTCGAACAGATGGCGGATGTAGATTACTTCAACCAGAGAATGAACCTGAGCAACGTCATAAGCGACGACGAGGCGGAACAGAATCTCAACCCCATCATGTCCACTGCTGACATCTACATCAACAACAATTCGAGTCTCAGCCCCCTGGTGGACGTCTCAAGAACCAACATATCCACTCGCAACTACTACAAGTATAATCCAAACTTCAAACCACCGATAAAGGACATATACTCCTATACATTTGCACTGAACCCCATGGACACCGCTCCGAGCGGGATGCTCGACATGAGCAAGACGTCCAGTAATGGCACGTTCCTGCAGATGAATCTGAACAGCCGTGTGACGGAGGCTGTGCAGTTCCATGGATATTACATCATTGATCGAAAGTTTTCAATCTCTAGGGGGTTTATGAGTTTTTCGTAACCGTGGGATTTGACCGAATGTAATTGACGATACCATTCTTGATGGCCCACCTCAAAAAGTTGAGTTGGGCAACGGTGGTCATCACCTTTTCGCCTGTTGCGGGGACAGTGTATTCTATCCTCTCGTATCTGGCAAAAGGGTCGAACAACTTTTTGCTGTAGCCGTCAAGTGTCGATTTGTATTTGAGGTGCACGGGGAACGACGTTCCACCAATCGTCTTGAAGCAAAAGTTTGTATTTTTGGAATAGGAGGTTATGAATCTCTCGATGGATCGGAGAGACACACCCCCCTTTGTTCCGGATACGATATCCTTGAAGGTTGTGGCATTCTCAGGGATCGAGTAGAAGTCGTCCATTGACTTCAGAAGAAGTTGCGCTTTCGTGATCGCCATCTATATACCTAAAAGCCCAAACCTATAACCTCCAAAACCTGTTTACGAGGCATCAATGATGATTTAGATTCACATGCTGGACACCCCTTCATATACGGAACGGATACTGGATGGGTGTGCCCGCTCACTATGCTCGTAGGGGCTTTCGCCTTCTCCTGTTCACCCTGCCACGCGTGCATCCCGCAATACCCCGTGCCATCCTTGGCGCCCCTAGAACACTGACGGCTTTTGGTTCCCTTTCCGCATATACCCCTACACCTGTCCGCTACTTTCGACGTGCCCGCTGCAGCCTCAGCAGCTGTCGGACAGCACCTCAAGATGTCGTGCGGGTTCATCTTATACCGCCGTGCAAGGTTGGTGACAAAGACTGCGATAGTTGCGTTGACTTTCTCATTAACCCGTTTCTCCATAAGCGCCTTGATATCAGCAAAATCATCGGTCGCCATCTCTTTACTATTACTATATACACGTTATTCCTTATTGTTGGTGAAGAAGTTCGTGATGGACGGCTGCCCCTTCGTCTTACGGGCTCGCTTTTTGGGAAGCAATCCACCGAATATCTCCTGCTTCGGATCCTCCACCAGCGGTTCCAGCACATCGCACACGGGCTGGACGAACTTGTTGGTGAAGTAATACTGGTAATCCAGGGGGATGTTGTGCTCTCGGACCCACTTGGGATCCTCGGACTTCTCGAACATCTTAGCCTTGGGATCCCCCGTGTCCACCAAGACGTAGGGAACCCGATCACCCGACTGAGGCTCGGACCCCGGGGCGCGCTCGCGGATCTTCTTGACCACCTGCACGTGCGCCATATTCTCATTCTTGTAGGAATCTGCCAACTTCTGGGAGAGCTGGAGCTTATCCATAGGCACCCGCCCGTCCACCAACTCCGTGCCACGGCGAACCGCCAGCTCTTTGGCAGCCTCGGGATTGTTGCTCTCCAAGATGATATCGAACAACTCCTTGCACGTCTCTCGGGTGAAGGCGATCCCATCCCTCCTGACAACCTGAAGCCCCTTGATATCCACGTAGTCAAAGTGCATCTTGTCGTCCTTACCCTTCGTCCACAGTTTGGCAGCGTAGCGCTTCTTGCTGTAAAGGAAGTAGGGATAATACACCTTCTCCAGCTCCAGGTCGTTCGGAGCCTTGAACAGCTTCGTGCACTCCGCAGACGCCTGCTCTCCCACCTTCCACGAATACTCCAACGCATCCTCCACAGACATACCCGTGGTGTCAAACTCCACCATGACGGAATCCGTGTCCCCGTAGCGCACCTTGGCACCAGGGAAGTTGGCTTCCACGTAGACCTTGGTCTCGTCGATCATCTGCCGACCTCGGCATGTGGTGGTGCTCGCAATCGGCTTGCACGGGAGGATACCCTTCGAGGCACCCGTGAAACCGTAGACGGAGTTGCTACTGATCTTGTATGCCAACTGCTTCCCGTTGAACACCTCGTAGTGCTCGGGGAACTGCTTCATATCCTTCTTAGCCTGGCTGCGGAACTGCTTCAGCTCCCGCAACAACTCTGGCAGAACCGCGGGGAAGTCCTGCACGAACTTGAAGGTCTTGTCGCCCACCTGAAAACTCTCGTAGTTCACCCCAGGTAGGTTGTCGTAGCGGGGGTCCATCACCAACGCGCTGTAGCACAGGTTGTGGGCTATCATTATAGACGGGTACAGCGAGGCGAAATCGAGGGCTGTGATGGGGCGGTAGTATGCACCCTTCTGTGCGTCCAGGACGGTCGCACCCTCGTAGCCATCCTCATTCTCCAACTCACCCGCCTTCCTGAATCGGACGTTGGGCACCATATACCCCAACTCCCGCGCCTTTCGAGTCAGTTGGGAAAACACCTTGATCTGCTGCCCTCGCTCGGACAGGTAGGACATCGGAACCCACGTGGCTTTCGCCATCTCGATCAGGTTCAGGACGGTTGCCAGCTTGTCGCAGAGGCGGTGGGGCAGGAGGGTGTCCTGTATACAATACTCAGCCACCTTCCCCAACTCGGTGGGATCCCCACCTCGGAAGGATGCGAAGATCTGCTTCGGGTCCACGTCCAACTTGCGATCGCCCAGGAAGGTCTCAGCCACGGAATCCAGTTTGTAGGAGTCCAACTTCTTCTCACGCTTCACTTCCTGGAACAAGTCGAAGTTGTATCTCCCAGGCATCGGAATGATCTTGAGTTTGTTGTCCCCCAGCGCATTGCTGGAGAGCATCTTATATACCAAATCCGAAGTGACCCCCTTGAGTTTACCCATCTCGTAGAACTCCACGGAACAATTCTGTATAGCAGCGCGTTTCATCACATACTCGTAGTCAAACCCGAATATGTTCCACCCGGTCATGATATCGACCCCCTCGTCCCTCAGGAACTCAGAGAAGCCCTCGAGCAGACCCCTCTCCGTGGGATACTCCCACACCTCGCCGTTCGGCACGCCATCCGTCTCCTTGTAGCACAAGCAAACCTTCTTGTAGCATTCCTTCTCACCCAGGTGGCGCAAGGTCATGGCGATCTGAAAGACGGCGTTCTCTGCGATGTCGGGATCGGGAAACTTGTTGTCGTGGCTGTAGCACTCGATATCCATCGACGCCACTACGAACGGTGCATTCCCCTTGATGTCAACGGGCTTCAAGGTCCTCCAGTCGTTGCAGAACAGGTCGATGTTCACCAGAGCCACGTTGTTGCGCGCACACGACGGACCAGACTCCATCCATCCCGTGCTGCTGATACCAGTGCGGTGCATAAACCGGAGCACGGGGTCGATATTGGACTCGTAGATCTTTTGGGGAAAGCGATCACCCTCTAAGGGGCGTTGTAATTTGCGGTCAGCCATCTTCATCGAAGCCAGTGTGTCAAAGTTGAACTTCATGAACGGAAACCTGCTACCGTTCTGAAACCCCCAGATATCCTTGGATCTCAACAGCTCATAGGATTTAATCATCCCCTGGCACACTTTCTGGATCCTCTGGAACAGATCACGACACTGTGGTTCTGTGATTGTGGGACTTAACTTGATGAAGAAGTATGGTTTAAACGCCGTCGTCACGCATACAGATTTACCATTCTCACACCTGCCAAATATGGAGATGAGATACTGCTCATCAACATCGCGTGCCTCCCATGCATATGCCTGAAATTGAACCATCTCAAGCTCCTTGTACTTGTATATGTGCCGAAAACTTTATTGAAAAAAACTATCTGCCTAGTATAATATACAATGTCTGGATCTCTTGTTCAGTTAGTCGCACAGGGTGCTCAGGATGCATACATCACTGGTGACCCCGAGGTCTCCTTCTTCCGTCAAGTGTATAAACGTCACACCAACTTCACCACCAAGCCCGTCAAGCTCGACGTCATCGGTGCCATCGCCCCCAACTCCGAAATCTCCATCAAGATTCCCAGGGTGGGTGATCTCCTGTCGCACGTGTGGATTGACCTCGGAACCACCGGAACCCTGGGTGGCAATGCCGCCAACGGTTTCCCAGGGCTCATCGGAGCTGAGAGTGAGAATGGCGGCGCCGTCTTCGAGTGGTACATCGGCGGGCAGATGGTAGACCGTCAGGACGCCTTCTTCACGGTTCAGCTGTGGAACAAGTTCCTCGTGGACTCAGGTGCCAAGGCGGGTCCCATCTTCACAGGCAACACCCCGTCCGGCACCGCTCGCCAGGACCTCACCCGTGCGGCGGGGAACACGTGGCTCCCCCTGCACTTCTCTTTCTGCGACGGCTACCCCCTGCCGCTGGTGGCGCTCCAGTACCACGAGGTGGAACTCAAGATCCGCCTGGCTGACGGAACCGCCCCGGACAAGTTCCAGGTTTACGGCGACTTCGTGCTCCTCGATACCCAAGAACGTCAGGCTATGACGGACGCCAACCACGAGTTCCTCATTCACCAGATGCAGAAGATCCAGAACCTCGGGACGGACACCACCCCGAGGTGGGATCTCAGCCTTCTCAACCACCCCGTTAAAGCACTGATGTGGGGTTGTCCAGGTATGGGCGGAGGTGGCTCATACGTGACTAACGATGTTCAGATTTACCTCAACGGTGTGGAGCTCTTCCAGAGCAAGATGCCCGACAAGTATTTCTCTCTCGTCCAGTCATACTACAACAGCGAACACTATTCACCGCTGCAGTCTGGTAGTGACAAGAGGTCTGGTGTGGCTCTTAAGATGTATTCATTCGCTCAGAAGGCGAACAAGCTGCAGCCGACTGGTTCATGCAACTTCAGTCGCCTCGACACGGCTCACATGACTGCATCCACGGGGTATTTCGCCACGACGCAGGACCTCTACGCCATCAACTACAACATCTTGCGCATTGAGTCTGGGCTTGGCGGGGTTCTCTTCGCTAACTAGGGCAACTAGCAGCCCTCTCAATGCGTGAAAATTCAACAGTCTGGGACTCCCCAGAAACCATCCTATTCAGAGCGTCAGCAGCGCTCCGCATAGCGGTGTCGACCGTCTCATTGGAGAAGGTCATCGCAGATTCTTTTGGAATGTTCAGGTCACCAGCCTTCATGATGGCGTCCTGGTTTGCCCCCAGAAACACAAAGTTCCACTCCTGGGTCCTCTTGTAATTGATGAGACCTGCGACGTGCTGCGGGGTGTAAGCCTTGCTGGAATTCTCATCGCCGTCTGTCAGAATGACGACGCTAACGGTGTTATCATCCTGATCTGCCCACATCCGAGGCTGGTGGATCTCCGCCATGTTGATGGTCTCTGCAATGGCATCCATAAGCGCAGTTCCACCATGGGGACGGTATTTATGGGGTGTGAGAGACATCCATTTGTCCTTGGGTGCGTCCCTGTATAGAACCTCCGTCGTATGATTGAACAGGAGGAGGGTGACACGCGCCGAATCGTCGAGAGAGTCCAAGAAATATTGGAGTCCCCCGAGGGTATCTGGTATACACGATGCCATCGAACCACTGCGGTCAAGTATTATATACACTTGGTGAGTCATTATTCTACATATATATCGTCAGGTTTCTCTATATTTATGAAATCTCCTTTGATGAACTCCTTGATCTTCTGTCGAAAGAAACTCCTGACAGGTCCCGGAACACCACCTTCCATGATCAGGTATCCAGTAACCTGCTTGTCACTGTGGATAAATTCGTAAAATCCATCATGCACTGGACCTGCATTCGAAACAGGTGCAACATGTCTCGCTTCATGTATCAGTGTTAGCGTTTTCTCAGATGAATACGTCATTGTATGCTGACATATGATTAGATAGGTTTAATTTGCTCTCTACGCACCTGTCGAACCAAATCCCCCAGATCCTCGCTGTGTGTCGGAGACGTGTCCCAACTCCACGACCTCGGGAGTGAGAATTCTCTCGATAACAAGCTGGGCAATACGATCCCCCGCTGTAACGGTGAAATCCTCGTCCCCCTGATTGAATAAGAGAACTTTGACCTCACCGGTGTAATCGATGTCGATGACGCCCGCTCCAACAATGATACCTTTCTTGACGGCAAGACCAGAGCGAGGAGCGACCCTCCCATATGTTCCGGAAGGCAACACCACCTGGATACCCGTGGGGATGAGGGTTCGCCCTGTCTGTCGCCGAATGACGATTGGCTCAGGGTTCGCAGCGTAGATGTCATAGCCGGCAGCACCGGGAGAGCCGCGCGAGGGAAGCTTTGCTGCCGCAGTGTTGAGTTTGACTCCAAGTTTGGCATCCATTTGTGGATTCTATCTATATGTAGTCATTAAGCTTTAATGCCGAGTCAGGCATAACGGGGGGGCGGCGGCTTGCGTGGCCAAAATACCACACCTATGAACACCATGAATGCCAGAAACAATAAAATCTTTGTTTCATCTGATAAACCCTCTTCTTTCTCGGTTTTTTCAACATCATCATCATCATCATCGTCGGCATCATCGTCGGCATCATCGTCGGCATCATCGTCGGCATCATCGTCGGCATCATCACCATCGCCACCACTTCCACCACTTCCACCACTTCCACCACTGCCACTGCCACTGCCACCACCACCGCCACCAGGTGTGATTTCCGTGATGTTGTCAATGTCAGTGTTAGTAGTGACGGTCTGATCCATATTACACTCTTGTGAAAAGTCTACAGCAGATGCGTCTATATCGGTAGCCTCTATATTGTTTTGACATATTTGTATCGGTGGGCAAGATCTATTTGCTATCTCAGAAGGGGTCCATCCATCACTATTACAAACTGGCATGAAGCATTCGGGCTGTGATTTGAACGTGTCTATAGCCGAACCGTTTGTTTGGTCCGCCTCCATCAGATTTGCGTACGCTACATTCCATTTCGTGCATCCTGCAGCCTGACTATCATCTTTGTCCAAACAAAACATACCGGAATCTTTCCTAACGTTGTAGCACGCGCATATACTTTTCATGGGGTTGTTATCACAATATCCCCGTAAATGTGTCTCATAGCTGGACCTATAAGCATCAGAGTCCAAGACGCTCTTACAGTTTTCCCAATCATTTTGTGAAGTATCACCAGTTTTACAATCTTTTTCTAAGAGGGAAAAATCATTGCGAAACTGTGAACACGTTTTGTTACCAGAATTCGTGATAACTTTTGATGAGTTGCCAGGCCTTTCACAATACTTCTGCTGCAATTGAACCAAGAGCGAAGACCCGTTGTCATTTTTTGAACCAGTCGGTAAGGTTTCCTCGAGATCGTACTTCATTATATCCTCACGCGTGGCTTTGTAATGACACTGAAGGATTTGGTTGTCTCCGCCGTATTTGGGTGCATTCTTCCACCTCCACGTCAAAGCACCTGGGCATGGAACATCACGCGACGTGCTATTTTTACTGTTTGGAGCTAAGCATTGTTTTTTACCATCCTTGTTGTAATACCAATCCCCAAATACATCCATACCGTTTGTATTTTCTTCAAGCTTGCGATCTCTATCGAACCACGAGTCTTTGAACTGACCTCTACACGTATCGGAACTAAACTCGTAGTCGGGACTTACTATACCACTCTTTCGAATGACAGTCTCTACAGAGATGGTGTCGTCTGGAAGCGTGAAGGGACACCTTCCCGTCCTTGGAAAAATTTTATCAAAAATGGTCCCATTCACTTCGTCAGCAGGTAAAGCTCCTAACAGATAATACCTACCGTGGGGTTTTTTCATATCGCTACCAACACTGAAAACGGGTGTGTAATCAGATAGATCATAGTCCCATTCGTCGTCGTCGTGATCCTCTGGGTATACCCTTACAAAGTCGTGCCACCCGACGTATACCGTTATATTTGGTTGACCAATCGAACCGTTTGTGCCAGACACCCTATCGTTCCAGTGAAGACCTTTATCACCAAATCTCAAGGGAGGCACGTACCACCTTTCTACCGCGCTCGATGGTATAGTAAATGTGAAAGATACGCCCTCTGGGCGCCAGTCATCACCATCTTTCGAAAAGAAGTAAGCTTTCTTTAATTTGCTCATAACAGTGCAGAATTCTTCGCCATTTGTTGGAATTGTTAAAGTCGGAAGTCTATCCCCGCCACTCGCGTTTTCCCACTTTCCACTTGGGTTGCGGGGGTATTCTACGTTATCGTACATAAATCGCATTTTTTTCCCACCGTTTTTAAGTTCCACCACAACTTTGACACTACTTATAGGTACGTTTGTGCAGCTGAACGGTAGACAGGTCGGAGTAGTCGTCGTATCACCGACCGTGGGCGCTACCATGAATGATTGTATTAATAATCACGTACATTTTTATTTTACAAGAAAGGTCTCTACATCACCTGACGGTTGCGGGAAGTTGATGAGGAGGGTACACGGCAGTCCAGTCAACTCGATATATTTCTTAGCTTGAACTTTATTTTCCTCCTTCAGGGACTTGATAGCCTTTAGTTCCACTATGAGTTTGTTTTCCACCACTATGTCAGCACGGAGATTTCCAATTACATGCCCTTTGAATGTTATGGGGATGATCCGCTCCGTCTCGTATCGAATGTTTATACCCCGTAGCATCACCTCCATAGCATTGTGATAGACACGTTCCGAATACCCTGGACCTAGATCTGCCCACACAACCCTCGCTAGCTCGACAAGCGTCTCTGAGTAATCTGCCATTTTTTACATATCACCACATCCTTCTATACCTTCATCAGTTCCCACACGCGTGAGATGTGCAGAGACTTGTTGTTGTATCTGTTCCCAATCTGCATTAGCGCACCGTTGGCATACTCCCTGACCCTCGTTACCTCCTCCATATATTCTCCATAGTTGGGAGAGTCCACCACCAACTGCCTCATCAAGTCAGACACAACGTTCAGAATCATCCTCAACACACCCACGATATCTCGATTCTTCTCCACAGTCTTTTCGTGTCGCTGGAGAAGTTTCTTGAAATCAGCCTCTTCCAACTTGTTGACCATGTAGTTAACCCTCTCAACCACCCAATTCCTATTCTGGTTGTTTTGGTGTATCGGTATCTCGTGGTGTTCGATGTGGTGCATACCTCTCACGATGTCCATGAGTATTTGAGCGTTGTGATCAGGGATGAGACCGCCGCGACGCTCGCAGAGCCCGAGGATCTCACGGGTCGTCGGAAGCCCCCCGCACGGGATGTCGGCAAGGTTGCGCCCTCCACCACCACGCACACCCTCTCGCTCCCGCCCTCTCTGGAACTCGAAAAAGTGTGGGTTGTGTATAACACCCGTCTCGATCGCCATGGTGTTCCAGTTGAAGGCTGTGTGGCAGTCGGGGCACCACATCTGCGAACACCCAGAGATCTTGAATATGAGGGTTCCACACTTCGGACAACCCTTCGTATCCTTGTTAAGCAACTTGACCGTCTCAACATTCTCTGGCTTGCACACATGCTCATCACCCTCCTTCTCTTCGTTGCACTCCTTACATATGTGCTTCGAGCAGACCCCACACTTCCAGGCGGTGCTGAGGAAGCCCTTGCATCCATCACAGGGGCAGCGCCTCACAAACTCCCTCCGCACCTGCGGCTGACCGGTGGAATACCCGTGCCACACGGCGTTATGATACCTCCACGAACCCTCGGCCCGAAGCTTCAGGTGTGACAGGTGGCTAATCTGCTCCTCTAAACTCTTGATGTTTTGCGTGAGTTCCTCACACTCCCTATAAGACTCCACAGCCCCCTGCGTCTGAGGAAGGAGAGACAGTTGACGATTGAATAAAATATACTCTCGGTGACTCTTCAACTCCTTCATTCGGAAAGCCTTGGTGCACGATGAGTCCACGAATTCCCTATTCCAAGCGGTGCGGCACGACATACAATGTGGATCACTCTGCGTATCGAGCATGTATCTCTGGATACACGCACGGCAACATGAGACATCACATGTCGGACAAGTAACTTTCACTCGTTTGACTTTGTTGTAGGTTTCGCAACATATAGAACAGTCCTCCATTTTACACTTATGCTCGTCAAGTTTTAATTACTACACCCCCCTTGTCCTCGAAGCCACGAAACCATTGTTGTTGAATGCGGTAGGGTTGAAGGTGTTGTTATGACCCTGACGCTTCTGTCCCACTGACAGGAGTCTAGTTTTGAGATCAGTGAAGGGTGTATTCTTAAGACTGTTTGAGATGAGTTTGTACTTATGGCCGAAGTCCCCCGGGGACATCTGGTTTACGCTGGATTCCAACGCATTCAACATTCGCGAGATGGAATCCTGGTTTTTGTTGACACTGGCGCCGTTGTTGCCGTTCTCCGAGATCACCTCGGGAGACTTCCCCTTATCGATGGCGGTTACGCGTTCAGGAGGTGCTGGTGATGGCGTGAGAGCAGGTGTGGAATTGTTAAGCTTGATCTTCCCGATGGCAATGCGCATCTTTCTTTTCGTTGCCTTCGCAAACTTCCCATCATTCACTTTGGATTCCAGATCTTTCTTGGCTGCATTGAGTTGGACGGAGTTTGTAATCTTCTTGAGGTTGTTGATCGACTGTAACATATTCATTCGCCTCTGGGTGGAGGCTTCCCTCTTAGCCCTCGCATTTTGTGGAAGACTGTTAATGAGTGCCTTGTTGTTGTTGTTGTTTACGCGGATCGTCATGTTGTTGTTATTGACTTTGTTCCTGTTATGTTTCACATTTTTCTGCTGAAGCTGAAGTTCCTTGTATTCAAAGGGCATCAAATTCCCTGACTCCGTCGCCTTTAGGGCTTCACTGAGCACGTTGAGGTTGTTATTGCTGTTTCGAATCTTAGCTTCGAGCCTGAGGAACGTCGTGGTCCTGTAATCACTATTGTTGTTATGTTTCTTCTTGTGGTTTGCGAGTTTGGTATTGACATTACGGGCGTTAACAACCCCCTTGCCCCTCATAGCCTTCCTATACCTCTCAATGAGATTCAGAGCCTGTTTCCGTGTCGTATCAGAATACCCTTGACGCCGCGAAAACAGTTTCTTCTTCTTGGTCATCATTTCCACCATTTGTTTGATATATTCCCGATCGGAGTTGGTATTCTTATTGTTGAAACCTGTATTGCCATTCTTCGCACGCTTGAGTGCACTCGGTCCCACAAACGTCCTCATGTTATTCACGACTGCGTTGAGCGTCTCGATCTGATTGACCTTCAACAATTTCTTCTGATCGACGGCTTTGCGCTGCATTTCGAAGGTGGCGTTCTGCTTCTTGATCTGGAGGTTCAGGTTGTTTTTCTGCTTCTGATTCTTCGCAGCGTTCCTCCTATTTTTCAGATTTTCAATTTTTATCTGGTGATTGAGTTCCATCTGCCTGATCGCAGCTGGATTGTTCCCGGTGCCAAACAGATTCTTAGCAATCTTAAGGTTGCCCATTCCCCCCAACAGCCCCCCGCGACCACGGTTGTTATTCCTACCGCCCCCCGTTACCGTCACGACTGGACCCGCCCCGGGCGCAGGCGCAGGCGCAGGTGCGGGTGTGAATGTGGGCATGGGCATCCCCATGAACTTCATCCTCCCATTGTTGACAGGCTTTGAGTTAAACGGATTGACGTTCACAGGCTTCAGAGCAGAGGGTGGAGCGGGCGGGGGGGCGTTGGGTAGGGAGACGTTCATGGGCTTCACCTCCTCCCCAGGCTTCGGGATCGGCTTCGGCATCACCAGGGAGTTGTTATTGGGTGCCTTCACGTTGTTATTGCGCTTCGGAACCGTCTTGGTCACATAGACCCTGACGGTGTTCGCGATCGTCTCCCCAACCGAGGGTTTGACGGGTTTCCCGCCCTTGCGCATGATCCTCGCCCTCACCGCACGAATGGCGGTCGGCTCGGTGACTCCTGATGCACCCAGAGCCTTCAATATCACAGCCTTCATCTGCGCCTTCTTCATGTCCTTCCTGAGCTGCACGCCCTTGACGAGAGTGGCATACTTCACGAGGTCTTTCTTGGTCGGGTTGCCCATGAGGAGTGTGTGATAGTCCCTCCCCTTCAGACGCACCGTCTTTGTAATGTTGTAGTAAATCCTATACCCTTTCACCACCTCGCTGTGATTGTACGGCAGCCTAAGTTTCTTGCATTTGACAAGCATTGCCGCCGCTTCGTTCAGCGGGATAGAACGCGCCTCTAACACTGATAAGCCGTAAGCTAGCCTCAAACGCTGTCTGAGCAACTTTCGCTCCATATACTTACTAATCACCGAGAAAATAACTAGTAGTTGCGCCTGCTGCTACGATTTTGAGGAGGGTTTCATACTCAGAAGTAAAGTCAAATGGATCTAGGTCGTCTCCCAAATCGATGTTTATACGATGTGTATTCATCTGATAGTTCTGCCTGTGAGCGTTAAGACTCCACAGCAACAATTTCAAGTAATCCTTCAGCGATTTGATCTCCCCCCACACCTGCTTCCTAGACCAATTCTTCTGGGACGGCCCCAACCGCAGGACGTGTTTAGGATTCAGTCCTATGACAGGATCTGCAGGCCACTGATCCACGAATGCACCATCCAGGTAATACTTCTCATCAATCCTGACGGGAGAAAACAGACCGGGTATGGACATGGAAGCCATCACGGCGTCCACAACCTTGACGGACGGCGTCGACGAGCTAGAGAAATACTCAGTCTTATTCGTGTTGAGGCAATACGCCGCCACAAACAACTGCCTGTCCAGTTCCGCAAACGTCAAATCCCTACCGTTCACCAGTTTCAGCAGTTCAGAGCGCACAGTATCCTTTGAATACATACCGAACGTCCGTACAAACGACACCGCACTCGCTTTACCCATGTCCTTCACATTGACCGTCAGGAGAATCTCCATGATATCCTGAGGATCATACCCAAAGGCGTAGAGCATTGCCCAGATTGCACCAGCCGATGCTCCTGTAACGGTCTCTACCTCTTTCAGTAGGTGCTGATTACTGTTAAAGAAACCAGCATATGCGTACACTATTAGTCCTCCTGAACTAATCACCAAATGTTTTATTGGGTCCATATCCCTATCTAATAGTAAGAAGGAAACTGCTTCCTCAGGAACGCGAACACCACTGCGAACACCAGGGTGTGCACGAGCACCTGAGCCGGACCCGTCGCCCCCCGACCCTTCGGCAGGCTGAGAAACATGCCCGGGCTGAGGGAGATGAACAGCGCCGTCGTCACGAGCAGGTCGGTCTTCGTCAGAACCAGACCCGTATGCTTGGCAACGAGCTTGTACACGATAAGGAACACGAGCGAGTGGAAATAGACGCTGCTGTTGCTGGTGCCACGGGTGAACAGCGCGTCGCCGCTGGTGATATTCTTGAGAGAGGCGGGAAGCTGGACGAGCATACCCGGGCTGAGAGCGGCGAAGAGCAGAGCTGGTGTGGTGACCTTGGGACTGGAAACGTCGAACATTTATCATTTACATAGAAAATGTTTAGAAATTAGGTGGCGTGTCTGGACGACGCTTGGGTGGAGAAGTAATACACGAACTCGCAGAAGTCGTTATACTCCATTCCACCCATGAGGGTGCCCCTGAGGTACGAGTTATCGCAGTAGCCCCTCATCCCCATCCACATATTCATAAGATCCTGTTGATACCACTCCTGCCACTGAAGAAAGTCCAAGTGCATATCATATATATCCTCGTCGCCATTGTCATCCGTATAATCGGGATGATAATAGTGATCATCTGATGGCTTGATAATAGGCATTGCTGCTGATACGTAGATGTATCTTGTTCTGTATATATCTGGACCCATGTCCTTAAGCCTTCGAGGCCCGTGCACTCACCTGAGTCGCCTCCTCCTGTGGAAGACTGTCCTCGATCGCCGTCATTGCTCCCTCCACCTTGGCCTCATCGTCCCCGAAGTAGTATGCGAGACCCACCTTGACCGACTTGCGGTTGAAGGGCGCCTTCTTCACTGCCGTCTTCTGGGAAATCTTACCCACACCCTTCACACTGACAGAGTCAACGTCCTGAGTGCTCATGAACTGACCAATCTCCTGGGTCAAACCCTTGACTCTGTCCCTGAGTAATTTGGTGTCTTTACCGATCGCCTTGAGTTGCTCTTTAAGTTCAAACAACTCACGAGTTTTATCTTTGATCTGCTCTGAATCAGACATATGGTGTTTCTACTGTATAACGGGAATTCTTTAATCAAGGGGACGACGCATGAGGTCAGGAGTGATGGTGCTATTCTGCCACACATACGGATTCTTGGGGTTAGGAGGCTCCGCGCGGATGGACTGGTTGGAGTTCCTGAGGTTGCCGCCGATCGTCTCGGGGAAGCCGATCTGCGCACGGGGGTCCAGGAAGTTCTGACCCTTCAGGATCTCATCGGGGGCGAACTGACCAAAGTCCTCCGCGCTGGACACCTCGCGGGGGAGCAGGCTGCTGGCGAGACCGACACCGTTGCCCAGTGCACACCCGGCGCTCTTGACTGAGGGAGCGTCGCTGTTAGAGGCACCACCCACGAGGGGGGCGTAAAACTCGCGACCCTTGTCGCTGTAGCACATGCACCACACGAGCACACCAACGAGAACCAGAATCGGGAGGGACTTTCGGATGTCCTTAACGTTAAACATTTAGTATATCATCACATAATATTTTTACGGCTCATCATCACTTTCACCACCATCATCCTCCTCCTCGGTCTGGACTGGAATATCATCATCCTCGAACAGACATTCGTCTGTGTACCGCTTGGGCTTCTTGGGCTTGGGTGCCGGAATGACCAGCATTTGGACGACCTTCCAGAGAGGGGAAAAATTCTTCTGGTAGACGAGGACCCCCAGAAGCTCGGCGAAAATATGACACTTGACACCCTTCTGAAGTTGTTCGTAATCGGCTGGGGTCTTGTCGATACCGAATGCCCTGACCATCACCTGACCCTTTACCTTGGCCTTCTCACAAGTCATAACACCCGACTGCCCCACACCTGGCACATAGGCACCCCCGATCTTCTTGTCAGACATCTTCCGACCAAACCACAACTCGGAGTTGTCCTTGGCAGCCTGAAGAATCAAGTCATCCCGCTGACGCACAACGGCTGCGGTATCATCTGACAGCTGCATAGTCACATTGTCGTCCGCCTGGAAATCATCCTCGAGCACACACTCTTTCAGTTTGAGACGGCTCTCCGTACAGCGAATGAACTTGCGACCGTCGGAAAGCGTCGTAATCTCCTCTGAGAATTGCATTGTTGTTCTATACAGGTATATTGTTTACCCTTTATTTAACGAACTTCTTATCGGGGAGACCGGCAAACTTGATGAGGGCCGCCCTCCGCCTGAAGTCCACGGCGATGTAAGAGTCTCGGGCAGGGTTGTAGCCCCTGAGTGTCTTCTCCAGACGAACAGCCTGGATACCGTTCAACTGAATGTTCACGTCGCTATTCTTGTTGATGCGGTGGGTCTCCTCATTGTGAATGTATGTCCTCCTCTTGTTCCTGACCCACTTGAGGGTCTCCTCGTTGAACTTGAAGTCCCCCGCCGTCTCCTTGTACCCCGGAACCTTCAACCCCCTGGGGGCGTGCAGGCTCAGGGCGAGGTGGTGGGACTTGGTCTTCTTGGGCTTGCTGACACCCGTCTTCTCGTTGCGGAGCGGGTTGACCTTCGAGGCGTTCTGGTATGCCAGGGCGGGCTGGAACTTCTTGCGCGTCCTGGGCGTTGCTTTGATCTTGGCGATCCGAGGCTTGATGTGCTTGAACAGAGTGTCGGTGCTCATGGAACTGCGGACCCCTGGGAGGTTCAAGACGTATTTGGAGAATATATACATCCTCTTGCGATCCTTGTCAGCCTTCTCCTTCCTGAGACCCAACTTATTCAGGAGATACAAGTCGTCGATGAGATACTTCTTCCCCGCGATCATGACACCCTTGTCCTTCAGATACACCCTGTCTTCCCACACACTCGCACCCATCTCGTCCCTCCTGAGGAGCACGGCGTCCAACATACCACCCAGAGTGTCTACGGAGGTCTTATTGACCTCTGGGTGCCACCACGACATGTGAATGTCGAGGGCAAAGATCTCGATGTCAGCCAGGGTGTTACCCGGAGAAACATTGTTGGTGTTCCCCTGCTTCTCCTTTCCCTTGAGGGTGTAGCGACGGGTCAGGCGACTGGGAACGGGGGAAGCCGCCAGGTTCAGAAAGCGCCCTAACTTTGACGCAGCAGCCTTGCGAACATTTGCAGTCATCTTTCCATTGAAGCGACGGCGCAGCACATCCATCTGATCCCACATCAAGAGACGGGTGCATTGATAGTGAAGGAATGTCTTCTTCTTTCCAAACTTGAATGCTGGAACAAACTTTGTGTCAATATCAGAAGTTACTATGCGGTGTTCACGAGGTGAGTAGTAGTTGAATGCCTCACCCCCTCCTATGATCATCTCTCCCAGTGGGAGCATCTTGGAGGTCATTCCAGATACCATATGATACAGGGTTCCACGGGATGTGTCAGTCAGGAGCACATACAGTATCTTCTCAACCTGCGACTCAGTCATTTTGTGCTTACGGGCCAGCTTACGCCACTGAACCGGATCATTGTTCATCCACGCCTTGAACATATCAGTTTTCCCCAGACATATGGTTTGACGTGCAAAGTCGTCGACCGTTTTTGGTGAGTAATATTTCTCGTCCATTACAGTAGACGTAGAAAAAATGAACTGCAAAGCGAATGGTTGTAAAGGTGATAACCGAAAGAGGAACTGCCAATGCTACGCATTGTCGAGCGCATCTGACGCACGGAGGAATCAAAAGTGTATGGTGGAAGAGGATGGTGTCTACTATGAATGTGAGGCTGGGTGCTGCCATGAGGGCAAGGGGTGCCCTGGGCAGTGCAGCGATGTGGACCCCAGCCCCCCTTACAGGGTGATCAGCCATTCCGACGTCTATACGACCGCATCCGTGAAATACCTCACGACGATACAGATCCGTGACGCAGCCTTCGTCGCTGTGTTGGGACTGTGCTTAATCAATATGTTGCTGTTCGTGTCCGCACTTCTGAAGAAGACATGCCATACCAAGGTGATTCCAGCGAATTTCCAAGGTTAAAGAAACCTGACTAGAAGTAAGTAGTACCAAACACACAATGGCTTCTATGGATTCTATCACTGAGCAGCTTACCGCCCTCTCGAAGGAGATCAAGTCCCTTGCGAAGATCGTCCGCAAGGTTCGTGCCCATCAGGAGGACCCCACTGGCGAGAAGACTAAGGAGCGCGCATCCCGCTCAGGCTTCAACCGCCTCCAGAAGGTATCGCCGAAGTTGGCGACTTTCCTTGGACTTGGTGATGGAGAGGGTGTTAGCCGTGGCGAGGTCACCAAGCGCATCAATGCGTATGTAAAGGAAAACAACCTGAAGCACGCCGAAAACAACCGCGTGTTCGTCCTTGACGACAAGCTCAAGAGCATCTTGGATGTTCCCGCTGGCATTGATCTCCAGTTTACGAACCTCCAGACCTACCTGAAGCCTCATTACCTCGGGGCTCTCGACGCTCCGGATACCCCGGCTCCGGCGGCTCCGGCGGCTCCGGCGGCTCCGGCGGCTCCGGTGGCTAAGAAGGTGGTGAAGAAGGTGGTGAAGAAGGTCGCTGCGTAAACGTTTAGAGTTTTCTCTCTACATATAACAAAACACAATGGAACAAACTGACGAATTAATTTCGCCGCCTCCCCTGGAACGTGGTGAAGTTGAAAAACTCGTCGGTACAAAGGTCGCTAACCTGGCTTTGTACCAACAAGCTTTCACTCACAAGTCCGCCCTAAAGCGGTATACACTTAATGAATCATTCGAGACCATGGAGTTTATGGGAGACTCTGTTCTGGGTTTCATCATTACGAAGTTCCTGTTCGACCGTTACCAGGATCAGCAGGAAGGGTTCCTCACGAAGGCTAGGACCAAGTTGGTCAGGGGCAACACGCTGGCTAGTATTGCCGGGAAGTTGGGGATGGACCGTTTCATCCTGATGGACGAAAAGGGTGAGAGGAACGGGTGGGTTAGGAATACCAAGGTGCTTGAGGACGTGTTTGAGGCGTTCGTGGGTGCCATCTACATGGATCTCGGGCTCTTGCAGGCGAAACGGTTTGTGTTGGAACTGTTCAACAACCCTCAAGTGGTAGATCTGGGTATAATAGATGAGGACGACAACTACAAAGACATCTTGATGCGGTGGTGTCAGGCGAAGCGGTTGGAACTTCCTGAATATAGGACACTATCGCACAACCAGGGTGTGTTCGTGATTGACGTGACGGTGAGGAGTGAGGTGTGCGGGGTTGGGAAGGCGCGCAACAAGAAAGCGGCGGAGCAATCGGCAGCCCAAATGGCTCTTAGAGAATTGGACGTATAATTGACTAGTTGGCGATATGCTCGAGAAGATCCGTCTCTTGATTGAACGTGAATATGCAGCCCAGAAGTCTGATGAATGGTTGAAACTCCGCGGGAAGATGCTGACGGCATCTGACGCTGCGACGGCTACAGGGGGTAACCCGTATTCGTCGGAGAGTGAGTTCATCCTGAACAAGTGTGGGCATCGGACATTCTTCGGGAACGAAGCCACCCAACACGGTGAGAAGTATGAGGACGAGGCCAGAGACAAGTGGTGCGCCATGACTGGTGAGGTGTCCCACGAGATTGGGTTATTTCCGCACCCTCGGTATAATTGGCTGGGTGGGAGTCCTGATGGTATCACGGAGTCAGGAAAGTTGGTGGAGATTAAGTGCCCCTTGAAACGCAAGATAACCCCCGATGTCCCTCACCACTACATGCCCCAGTTGCAGTTGCTGATGGATATCCTGGATCTGGATGAGGCGGTGTTCATTCAGTACAAGCCACAGGAGCTGACGTGGCCAGCTCCAGAGGAGTTTGTGGTTACCCACGTCCCCCGCGATCCCGAGTGGATGACGGTGAATGTTCCGAAGATGAGGCATTTGTGGGACAAGGTGTTGTGGCATCGTGTTAATGGGGTCCAGTATCTATTGGATGCCAAGAGTGCTCCTAAGACGAAGCGGGTTCGTTCACGTCAGGTTGAAAAGGGGTGGTCTGACACTTTTAGTATACAAGCAAATTCGGATGATGACGGGTATGTTTCATCCGAAGGTTGACTCGGCTCTGTATGTCAAGTAGAGCAGTCCATCATTCCTCTTATATTGCTTGTATAGTTCACCTGCGGTCTGGGTGCTTGTGGGTAATACATTCCCATCAATGAATAGAAATATCGCCATCTTTTCAGTGATGTTTACCCTCTTGCGGATAACATACATCACCTGACCCACAGTCATGTCCTTCTCTATGAGGTACTTCTTTCGCCCATCAACCACCTCTGGTAAACTCTTATCACCCTCAGCCTTGTCGATCCAGCATGGCACCCGAGTTGGGTGTTGAACCATGATGCGATGCAACTTGTAAAGAGGGTCCTCTGACATATAAACTTACTATACCACAAGAAAGAAATGCGGGTCTGTCGAGCCACGCGTCTTCTGGTGAGGAAGAACTTTAACACAAAGGGACTTTCTAGGAGAGTTGTAGCCCTTCATTATGTCCCATCAATGGTCATGACTTCCCTGACAGATCACAAGGTTGATCCATCGGTGATTGAACACATGGTTCGTGATGCAGCTGCGTGTGAGGCAATCTCCTTCGTAGGACAGGTGGCAATAATACTCCTGAATACCTGCGTAAAAAGTGTCTCTAAGGATTTAAGGATTAGGTGCGATAATGGTATATGCGAAGTGTCCACTATCGATGACAGCCCCAGTTGAATGCTACCAACGTGCCACCCGCACCCTCAAGGGACGGCTCATATCACCCTATCAGCACGAGGGAGTTGCATGGCTTCTCGATAGAGAGACAGCACCCAAAGGTCCTCGTGGTGGTCTCCTCTGTGATGAGATGGGGCTGGGTAAGACCATCCAGCTCATCTCAGCCATCCTGGGAAATCCAGGTGGTCGAACCCTTGTTGTATGCCCCAAGTCCGTGGTGGGGCAGTGGGCGTCTGAACTCGAGAAGTTTGCACCGGGACTGTCTGTGTCCATCCACCAAGGTGTGGATAGGACCACAGACTACCGAACCCTCACATCCCAAGTGACCATCACCAGTTATGGCTGTTGCGTGGTCAAGTCCACCAAGGCGAACCCGATAGGCAAGGGAGACATAATGCCCACCGTCCTCCACAGCGTCCCGTGGAAGCGGGTGATCCTGGACGAGGCTCACGAAATTAGGGAAAAGAAATCCAAGGTGTCCCAGAGCGTCAAGCGCCTGGCGGGTGAGATCAAGTGGGCTGTGTCTGGCACCCCAGTCTTCAACTCCATGAAGGACTTTGTGAGCCTGGCGGAGTTTATCGGACTCTCATCCAAGACGGTGGAGTGCTTTCCACAGAAGGTGCGCCAGAAATACGTCCTCCGTCGAACCAAGCAGGATCTCGCTCACGCCAATGCCCGTCTCAGCCTACCTCCGTGCGATTTCGAAAACGTGGAGTTGAATATGACTCCTGAGGAGGAAACGCTCTACGAGCAGGTGTTTACGGAGGGTCGGGAGTATATCCAGGAAGTGATGGCGTCAGCTGGGAACGCAAATCTCCACACTATGGAGTTCCTAGCCCGTCTCCTCAGGGTGCGGCAGGTGATGGCGCACCCCCAGCTCTACTTGGATTCCGAGCAGCGTGGTGAGATTTGGGGGTCTGAGACTGCCAAGATGAAGTGGATGTTTCAGGAGATTGAAAAGCACCCCAATGAAAAGTCGCTCATATTCGCTCAGTTCATTGGTGAACTTGACTACTGCTATAAGCGCCTCGAGTCCCAGGGCACCCCAGTGTTCCGCATAGACGGTGGAGTATCCCAACAGGGGCGTGATTACCAGATAGCACAATTCCGTGATGCGTGCCCAGGTGCAGTGATGGTCGTGCAGATCAAGGCGGGCGGGGTGGGTCTCAACCTCCAAGAGGCTACTCGGGTCTATATCACAGCACCGAGTTGGAATCCAGCTACGGAACTTCAGGCGATAGGCAGGGCGCATAGGACAGGGCAGGTTAACAAGGTGGTCGTCAGGAAGCTCGTCTACAACCAGAAGGAGGGTGTGTATAATTCAGTGGAGCAGTCCATGATGGCGCTTCAGGGTGCGAAGGCGGTGGTGACATCAGAGGTCCTCAACGACCCGCGTTTAGCTAGTGCGATTCCAGGGGCGCGTGAAGGCAGCGGCGTGACTATCCGTCAAATTAAACAAATATTTAGTGTTTAGAGAGTAGCGACCATAGGTGTCCAATGACCACCAAGGTCTGCAGGGTGTGCGAGGTAGAGAAGGCAGTAGGTGAGTGCGCCAAGCGTGAGAACCTGTGTAAAGCATGTCAGCGTGAGAGATCACGGAAATACTATCAGTCCCACAAGGCCCACATCAAGCCCCGAGTGAACCGATACTATCACGAGAACCACGAGGTCTGCGTCCAACGGATCGCCCAGTATAGGGAGGAAAACAGGGATAGGATTAACCAGCAAATAAAGGAGTATCCTAACCCATATCAAGAAGGATGACTTGGAGATTGCGTCTAGTCTGGATATACTTGGTTGCACGATTGAGGAGTTCAAGCACTACATCACCCAGAACAGGTCAGGGCAAGTTCCCACTACACCAACTTCCAGCCCCTATGGGCGGAAGATAATCGCAGGAAGAGTAATAAGCTATGAAACTTTGTCAATTCAAGCACATCTTCGGGGTCCCGGGGCAGGGGGTACACAGGGTGAGGTTAGGCGATGCAGCGGCGACCGACTACATTCTGACAATCTTGGGTGCGTGGCTTCTCAACAGGTGGACGGGGGTTCCGATCGTCCTCACGACCATCTTTTTATTCGTGTTGGGCATCTTGCTTCATTGGGTTTTTTGTGTTCCCACCGGTGCAGTAAAATATCTCAGTAGGTAGTATACATCAATAATGGGTGAGTCTCGCGCAACTCGTTTCCACGAACAGGGCAAGTCCAGCGGCCTCAAGCGCAACCCGAAGACGGGTGAGATTGTGAGCATCAAGAAGTCTGCAGATGCCAAGAAGAAGTCCAACCCCCTGGCGCAGTGGCGCAAGGCGGTCGATGCGGCCAAGAAGAAGCTTGGCATGGACAAGAAGGGTGAGTTCGTCGCCATTAAGAAGGGCACCCCGCTCTACAGGGAGGCTAAGAAGATCTACAGCAAGTGAGGAAAAATCTCCATATAACATAAAGAATGCCTCCCAAGGCGAAAGCGAAAAGTGCGTCCAGTTCCAAAAAGGCTACATGGCGTAAGGCCATACTGAAGGCAAAACAGGGTCGCAAGACCTTCAGTATGATCATGGGTCCAACTTACATCAAGGCTCTCAAGGGCTTCTGTAAATAATTTTCTCCAGGTATGTCATATAGATCATATGGCTCGTAACGAGGCAAACACTGGCTTTAAGAACTCCAAGAATCGCGTGATTTTCGTGTCCAGGTCGAAGACGGGTAAGATCTCGTACTTTGCCAAGTCTGGCGACAAGAAGGTGTATGGTGTGAAGGCTGCCACCAAGAATGGCAAGACCATCAAGGGCAACACCACCGTGCCGAAGAAGATCCGCCCGGCGGTGCGCAAGGGTGCCCCCCGCGGTCCCCGTGCGTCCACTGTGGTGCGCAAGACGGTGAAGAACATCACGAAGCGTGTGACGGCTGGCAACAAGCCGAACAGCCCCATGGTTCGCAAGGCTCGTGCCAACCGCAAGGCGGCGATGAAGTCCCGTGGTGTGGGCGGCGTGGTGCGTCGCCGGGCGCCCAAGGCTCCCCGCAAGCGCATGTCCGAGTCCGCGCTCGCGACCCGTCGGTTCGGTGCCATGACGAATAAGATGAACGCCAGTAAGGCGAAGTCCAATGCCCGCACGGCTGTCAAGGCTAACCGTGCGAAGGCTGCCGCCGCTGCCAAGAAGGCTGCGGCCAACAGGATGCTCGCTCGTCAGGAGGAGCGCGCCAGCCAGATGTTCTACCGCGCCATGTCTGCGAACATGCGCAAGGCTGCAAAGGCTGCCAAGAAGGCTGCCAGCAAGCCCCGCCGCGCCCTGGGTAAGCCCCGTGTCCTGAAGCGCTCCGCCAGCGTTGGTGCCGCCCGCCCGCGCCGCAACGCCCTCCCCAAGCGCGCGTCCAACAACTTCCGTGTGGGCTACAAGTCCCTCGCCCGCAAGGCGAAGCCCGTGAAGCGCAAGGTGAAGTCCCCGAAGCGCGAGATGTCCAAGTCCGAGCGCTCCAGCCGTGCCAAGGCTGCGGCTGCCCGCATGACGGTGTCCGCCAAGGCGCGTCGCTCCCAGAAGGCTGCCAACACCCGCAAGGCGAAGAAGAATGCTCTGAATGTCTTCAAGAACCGCAACCCGTTCGGGCTCATCAGCAAGATGGTCAGGTAGATGGATAAGGGTGGGTAAAAATTGTATTTTTGTTTTACACTTAGGTGCTTTGGTGGTGTTTTCCACTACCACAGAACTTATATATCTGCAACTTGGCTGAAATCGATGAGACACTTCTTGGGGCGCTCGTCATGCTGGGTGCGAGGTTCGAACACCTGCAACTGGGTGGTTCGCCATGTAATTCCAAAACGACGGTTCATGAACCACACAGCGTTCAACTCGAACAGAACCACCCCTGAATGGCGCTTGAAAAGTCCATCGGACACCGTGTCCACAGACATCTCCTGCTGATCCGAGTCATACACCTTGAACTTGAATTTGCCATCGGGCCACGTGTCGGCTTTGACACGCAACTTGGGATCGTATCCATTCTGAGCCTCTTTGAGGTTCGAGTTGAACAGGGAACGCACCTCTGCGAGTGGAAGCTCTCGACCGAATATGATCTCGCTGTTTTCATGGATGTGGGAGACGACCTTGTGTTCGACCTCCTTCACCCAGTTGTAGAATCGGTTGACGTATCCACCGTTTTCGTCCCACCCTTTCATCACAAAGTCAAGATTCCACTTCGTGGGTCCATGGGGTGGGACGAAACCAGAGATGCCAAAAGGCATGTACATACGGGGGGATTGAACTGTGAATGGCGTGCTGGAGTCTGTCATCAGTGGAATGCGTTTGTTGTAAAACTCACCCAGCACGAGGTTGGTGTCAACATCAATCTGAGTGAAACGGTTCGCCATTGTCTTTGTTCTGACTACGTATAGTCAATTGTCCTTATACTCAGGCGCTGCACGTCTCACATACATCAGGCTCCACAGTCACCTGCTGCGCCTTTGCCTTGGCACGGGTCCGAACGTAATACGAGAGTGTCTTGAGCCCCTTCTTCCACGAATACATATGCATACTCGACAACTTCCCAACGCTGGGAGCCTCCACAAACAGATTCATAGATTGGGACTGGTCGATATACGCTCCGCGGTCCGCCGCCTGGTCGATGATCGCCTTCTGGGACAACTCCCACGCCGTCTTGTAGACAGCCTGAAGGCGCTCGGGGATCTCCCGGATCCCCTGGACGCTCCCGTCGTTACGGATGATGCGATTCTTCATATCGGGAGACCACAGCCCCAGCTTCTCCAGATCCCGCACCAAGTGCTTGTTCACCACCACAAACTCACCCGCCAGAGTGCGACGGAGATAGATGTTCGTCGTATACGGCTCGAATGCCTCGTTGTTCCCGAGGATCTGGGCGGTGGTGGCGGTCGGCATGGGTGCTACGAGAAGGGAGTTGCGCAGACCGTGCTGGTGGATGCGCTCCTTCAGTGCATTCCAGTCGAACCGACTCGTAGGGGTGACATTCCACATGTCGAACTGTAGCACGCCGTATTGAGCGGGAGACCCCTCGAAGCCATCGTATGAACCAGACTCCTTAGCCAATTGGCAACTCTCCTCCAGAGCCGCGTGATAGATGGTTTCGAATATGTTGACGTTAATCTCCCGAGCCTCATGACTATCAAAGGGGATACCCAAGATCATGTAAACATCTGCAAGACCCTGCACCCCGATGCCTATCGGGCGCAGCTTCATGTTCGAGCGCCGAGCCGTCTCCACCGGGTAGAAGTTGTTGTCGATCACCCGATTGAGGTTGCGTGTGAGCGTGCGCACCACCTTATGAAGGTGCTGGTAGTCCATGACTCCCGACTCCGACAGGAACTTCGGGAGCGCCAGGGAACCCAGGTTACACACCGCCGTGTGTTCGGGGTCGCTCACTTCCATCACTTCCGTGCACAAATTACTCGACTTGATGACACCCACATTCTTCTGGTTGCTCTTAATGTTCGCAACATCCTTGGAGAGCATGTATGGGGTCCCCGTTTCAATCTGAGACTTCATGATCGCCATCCACACATCAACCGCCTGCACGCGCTTCCCCTTGCCCTCGCTCTCATACTGCTCATACAGCTCGTCGAACTTTGCACCATAACAATCAGACAGTCCGGGACACTCGTTGGGACACATCAGAGTCCAGTGGGACTTCTGCTCCACCCGCTTCATGAACAGGTCTGGGATCCACAGGGCTGTGAAAAGATCGCGACACCGAGCCTCCTCATCCCCCTGGTTCAGACGGAGTTGAAGGAAGTCCATCACGTCCATGTGCCATGGCTCCAAGTAGATGGCGAAGGATCCCTTGCGCCGCCCCGCCTGATTCACATACCGTGCGGTGGCGTTGAACACTCGGAGCATCGGGATTATCCCATCGGATGTTCCGTTGGTCCCGTGGATCCGAGATCCCTTCGCCCGCACGTTGTGGGCATGAAGCCCGATGCCGCCCGCAAACTTGCTGATGTGTGCACACTCCTCGAGGGTCTCGTAAATCCCTTTGATGCTATCGTCCTTCATCGCCATCAGGAAGCACGAAGACATCTGGGGGTTCAGGGTCCCAGAGTTGAACAGGGTGGGGGTGGCATGGGTCATATACCCGAGGCTCATCAAGTCATACGTCTCCAAGACCATTTCGACGTTCTGGGACCCATGAATACCCAGAGCCACGCGCATCCACATATACTGAGGGGTCTCCACGATCTTCCCGTTTATCCTCAGAAGATAGGACTTCTCGAGAGTCTTGATTCCGAAATACCCATAGTGGGTATCACGGAGATTGTCCACATACTGACTCAACTGCCCGTCTGGATCTGCCATGTCTGGGTGAATGACCCCAGCTTCCTTCAAGAGTTCCAGAGATTCCATGAACGTATTGGGACACTGCTTCTGGATGTTGCTAGCGACAATCCGGTTTGCTAGATCGGAATACTGCATATCCTGGGTCATCATGGCTACAGCAATCTCCGCTGTCAGAGTGTCAATTTCCTGTGTTGTCATCCCGTCATACATGGATGAAAACACCTGCTGGGCCACTTTGTCAGCACTTATGGTCAGGTTGCCTTCTTTACACAGGTTGGAGATGCGAGCCGTGACCTTGTCGAACTTCATGTCATCCATAGACCCCGATCGCTTGAGGACCTTCATTATTATCTATATGTGTATAGCAAGAAACCTTTATGGCGTGGTGAAAACATTCCCTAACGGACTGACCTGCAACTAACCGAACCCACCACTTCAGCCTTGCGATTCTCCTGTAGGAGGTAGGTGTTCGTGAAGAACTTGTCATCACGACCCGGGGTGGATACAGGAGGATACGAGCCGATGAACATCCCTTTCACCTCTGGGCGATGGCTAAACATTGTATGTAATAATATGTTGTGAGATAATAATACAATGTGCGACGCCAGCACCACACTCGCAAAGTCTCTCCGCCAGATGGACACCCCTCTCAATCGGCTATTCTTCTCCCCGTTCAACATGTCCCTGCTACAGAAGGCGATCCGCCAGGATTTCAAGAATAAGACGGGTATCGCAATCGACCGTCAGAACGAGAGCGATCTTATCGCCATCATGCGTGCAGAGTTCATCAACTCGTCGGGAGATCCCCACAAGGGCGTGGAGCAGCAGGTGAGGGTGATGAACGGTCGCATCATCGACACCGCCCGTAGTCAGATCGGATCGGGGGTGTCCCAGTTCATCAACTTCATGAAGGACACTGAAAGCACCGTCACCCCGATGGATCACCCGAAGAGCACCACAACTTATGGCAACAAGATGGACGATCAGCAGTTCGGCATTTAAACCAAAGGGCATATACCTGTAGAGAGAGATATGGGCAGCCTAAACCAATACAGAGATATCACAATGTCCTTGTGTCATCACAAGGGCTGGGATTCACAAGACGTTCAAAACGTATGGATGCTCTTTACGGAGGAAGTGGGTGAACTAGCTGGTGCTATTAGGCAGTTCAGGGGACCTTACAAGAAGAAGGTGCCCCACATCAAAACCCCCATAGTTCACCTCCGCAACGAGTTTGGCGATGTTTTTTCATACTTGTTTCAGCTTGCGGGGATGCTAGATATCGACCTCGATAAGATGTGGTATTGGCACCAGTATAATATGGTTTACAAACAATATCCATCAGAGGAAAACATTTCTCAGCAGGAAGTAAGTACAGATGTCAAGTCTCCATATGATGGAGGATTACAATCAAATCAACGATATCAACCCGTTCCAGCCTGGGGAGGCGCCAATCCTCCCTGGATTGTCCAACGCTGATGTCAATTTCGCAATGCCTGAACGAAGTGATGACACCCCAGCTCAGTGGGAGCATCAGCAGCAACATCCATGTGTAGACGGTGAAGTGCGTCTAGGGTGTCATGTGCGTGGTGGACCCAAGCACTGTCAAGTTAAACACCGACCTGCACTCCCTTACTATAGCATAGAACAGGGACGGTGGTCTTTATCGGGCGCAAAATGCTCTAAAAAGTATGAGAGTTCCATGTTTGACAGGGGGTCGATAGAACCCTATGTGGTGGGCGCCGTCCTGCTCCTTGCTATTTATTATCTCGACAAGTAGTATCATTGTTATGAATCCCGAACCTGCCATCAAACAGATCAATACAGCCAGGGCTGCTGTGTCTGCATCTGGAAATGTTGTCAACAAAACTCAAAAAGCCGCAGAAGAGGCTGTGGCTGCCTTGGAGGCTGCTATTGCGGCTCTGGGTGTGGTAGGGGAGGGTGGGAAAAAGAATGCGGATGCAAAGGTTAAAAGTCTGACGGAAATTGAGCAGAGTGTGAATACGTTGCTGGAACAGGTGACGACGCTCGACGGATTTGTGGATGGCGATAAATTCCTGAACGGGAAGTTTGGTTTCAAGCCTAACAGCAACATCAACAGAACCATCAATGAGACCAATCTCACATCAGCACTAACTGCGCTCAAAACGATCTCCAAGAACCTAGCAACAAATAAAATCAATGAAACTTTGAACGGTTCGACGAGTGCCATGTCACCGACGCGTCAGGAGGTCATCAACGCACTTCTGGGTGGTGTCAGGAAGTTCACTGAAAACGTGAAGTCCAACCACATTGCATCGCTGAGTGATGCGCAGGCGAAGGCGGCGGCGGCGAAGGCGGCGGCGGCGACGGCGAAGGCGGATGCGACTGCGGCGAATGCGAAAAAGACAGAGCATAATCAAAAACTGAAGAGTCTGTCGAACCAGGCAATCCTCAACTTCAACAGGTCTCTTAAGGAGCTGGTTGACACAGCCTCTAATGCAATGAAAGAAAGCCCCGTGGAGGCAAATGGCGGTCTCGTACTCCAAGAGGGGAAGAACTCCTGAAGAACCTGCTCAATGCTAAAAACTTCAATCTGAGTAAAAACGCTGCGAGAATCAAGACGGCTTACGGAAACTTGATGGAGGAGGGAGGGGGGGCTAGATTATCCGCTTATAGAGAGGGACTCCCTAAGCTCACTGATTTCAAACCTGAACAAAAAGAAAGGCTGCAAGCAGCTCTCGGGAAGTAAATTAATTCTCTCGTAATACCATATTGGTATGAACAATATCAAGCCCTATCCTGGCAAACTCAGCAACCTAGAAGGTAAACTCAAGGGTGAGGTGTGCGTCAAGGTATTGGCAGCTCTCAAGAGTGCAGAACTCGTGAAAGCCGCTGGAGGTGATCTGAAGCTTGGAAATACGAAACTGACCGCGACATCTGTTGACGGTCTGATTACGTTTTTCAGGTACCTGTTGGCCGTGTGCATGCAGGACACGACCCCGGTCCCGAAGGGGGAAGGTGGAGCCGCAAAATTCCGTGCGGCTGTGAATAAGGTGAGTGTATTTGCAAAGTTGCTGAGTAATTCCCAGATGACCGATGAGAAAGCGCGTGCGATGCTGAAGGAGTTGTTCGAAAAGAACCCGAAAGCCGAAACCTTCCAAAACCTTGAGAAGGCCATCAACGCAGATGCGAATTACAGTGCGACTAATAAGGTGGCTGTGAAGTCTGCCGCCAAGGACTTTTTCCTAGCGATGAACGAACCCAAGGTGTACGTGTTCATCAACGAGGGGGTTCGAAATGGGAAAGAGACGATCAACACCATGTTGAACCAGATCGGGGCGAACAACAAAGCCGCAGTTACGGAATATGTCGGTGGTGCGAAGCAGCAGATAGCAGCCGTGGTGAACGAGATGAACTTTTCGTACACCAAGAATGCGTCAGGTGGTAGCAAACCGTCTGCCATCATGATGATCGGTGCGTCAGGTGCTGGTAAGACCACCGTCATCAAGAAGATTCTGGCTGTGAAAAACAATGCAAAGTCCCCGTTTACATCCAAGGCTGATTCACGTATCATTATCGCACCGAAGATCCGCGTGGACATACAGGACGCTGGGACCGTGTTGACGCTCGGAGAAGAGATGGAGAAACTTCCCATGAGCCTTACGGGTGCTGAAAAGACCATGGAGGCATTTGAAAATGCGTACGCCAGACCGACACCCTTCAACGACAAGAGTTCCAGGGCACATCACATCTTCAAGTACGGCGAGGGGCTTCTGGGGGATCTGTGTGGCACAGAGAGTGCCAGCGATATCTCTCTGTTGGCACTCGGCGTTGACATATTTTCACCCGAATACATCGGGATATTCAACGTCTCGACGAGTTACACTAAGATGGAAGGGGACAATACCTACGCATTAGCAACGGCTGCTGCGGATGTCATGATTCAGGGCGTGAAGGGATCATCACAACAACAGAAGTGGGCGAATGTCATGGGCAAACGAACGAGGTACGGTAATCAACCCATTGTAGTTCAAAATCTGAAGTCGTACAAAGTTAAAGTGCTTGAGGCAAAGACGACCAAGACTACTGAGGAAATGGAATATGTTAAAAAATACGGTAGTGCGGGTACTGTATCGAAGAAAGGGCAGAGGGACCTCTTTGAGATCCAAACCGATTTTGCGTTGTCCGTGATTGCTCGCATACTCGTCGTAAAGATCACTAACAGTGACAGTCCAACAGTCTTTAATGAACCTGCGAAGAATTACTTCGGAAAGTTTACGGTTAATAAGTTGGCAGGAGAGGCTAACACGAATATCGTCGTGTACGTTGCCAAAATCATCATGCGCTGCTTGGAGTCCATGTGGATCTCTCGGTCCCTCGACGAACTGTCCATGGTTTACGATACCACGCGCAGGGGTTCGGGCGCTCTAATAAAGACATCCGACACGTACCACGTTCCTCCTGGGATGACCAGGGAGAAGACGGATGGTCCGTACAAGATTTCAGCAAGAGACCTTCCAAAGATGAATACCAATAAGAATTCAAAGGCTCCGTACGCACTCGGAGTGAGAAACCAGGCTACAAATCTTCTTCACCTTGCCAAATTAGTCGAGCCCAACCTACTGAAGGGTGGGAGCAATGCCATAGCATCATCGAAGATCCACCGCTTGTTTATCCTTCTCAGGTTCGACGGGCTCAGAGCGAATAATAAGAATACTAACAACCCCCAGAGGAAGACGTTGGAGCGTCTGACATCCCTGATACCCAGAAAGGCCACATCTGTATTGAAGAGGACACAGTCTGCCAACCGGTACAAACTGGCAGAGAACCCCAACAAAAGTCTTGCACTTGCGATAAAGATTAGCAATGGAATGGGTCAGAGCTCACGTGAAGCGAATGCAGCGAGGAGGGTGAGGTAAAAAAATCGTAGTGTATAGTAATGGCTACAAAGCGCCTCCGAAAACTCGTCGAGGATGCGTTGGACACACCCGGGGCGGTGCGTCGAATCATGAAGGGTCCCATCACCCTGAACAAGCACTCATTGAACATCAAGTTCAACAGAACCCTGACACCCCGAGAGAAGGCTCGTCTCACGAGGAAACTCAAGAAGCACATGCAGTCGGGGAACACCCGCATCAAGGTGCGTTTTATTGGCAAGATCAAGGTTGGCATCGATCGCAACGGGGATAAGCGGAAGGTTCTGAACCCCCTGACTGGTAAGAGGCTCATTAGGGGTGGGCAGCGGTATAAGTTCCTGATAGGGAAGAAGGGGTACAGGGAGGTTAGGGGAATCTTGATACCCCCAGAGATTAGCAATAACAAGAGGAACGTTAGGATGTTTATGAACCAGTTTACACAAAACAGCAACAACAACGTGGGAACGGAGACCGTGGTGACACCTGTCAATGCACGCCCCGTAGCACCTGTCAATGCACGCCCCACGACGATTCCCACGACGTTGTATGACAGCGGCGGGAAGGTGGTGAACAAGAAGGGTCCTGGGGTGGTTCCGGTTGTGTATGTCTCCAAATCGGGGAAGCCTGTAGTCTATGGAACTCGGGGGGCGACCCCTGTCGTATATACGAACGGTAAGGGTGGCTTTGTGTCCCCGACCACCCCCGGGGCGGTTCAGATAAATCTGGCGTCTGCACCATCCCTGACAGCCATCGCAAATAAAGTGAAAAAGACTCTGGTCAAGGACAACAGGAGTATCTTCAAGAGAATCACGAACGCATTCAGGGGCGAAGTTCCCATTGATCCGAGATATGACAAGATGCTCAAAATAAATCGCAAGATTGCCAACTTGACAGTGAAGTTCAGCAACGTTCAAAAGTCGTAGACTGCTTCTGGATCTCATACTTCATACGGCTCTGCAGCACTTCACGATCTTTCCGCTTCTTCTCTTCAATTCCAGGGCATTTATGAACATCCATGTGTCTACATCGTATACAGAACTCTCCGACGCAGAATGCACATTTGAGAGGTATACCGCATTTCTTTTTGCAGCAGGCACAGGGCATATGTTGATATATACCCCTTAATGTTTATAACCTCACCGGAAGTTCCATGGGGGGATGGTGAGCGTCGAGTTGCATTCCACATAGTCCAAGAAGATGGTTCCATCAGCCTCCATGGACGTGTGTGTGAGAAACACAACCTCTACCTCAGTGTGTTTAAGGTCCAGCACATCCCCCTTGTATTTGGCTACCATGGCTACCCTACCACCAATACTAGGATCGGTGTCATATCCAGTTATATTGATATAAGTGTCTCCGTTTTCACTCAGGACCCGAGACTTCGCTTTTATACAGTATCTTCCATATCCTCTCGTCTTCCCAACGGGAGTCTTAGGCGGAGGGCGGCTCAAAATTCGAGACATATATGTCTTTTGTATATAGTAGACGTATACTTTTATGTCCTCGAGTCACGAACTATTCATGGTTAGCATGGGGAAGAGGTTGTATAATATAACATTACCCAACACGGGTAGGAGTTGCCTAGTGGGCATGACTTCCCACAAGGGTGCCAAGAAACTCAGGGCGTACGTGGCAGGCAATAGGCCAATTCATGTTGAGATTTCATCAGTCGACTTTCAGGAACCAGAGTTTTACAAGACCATGAAACTGAACAACTTTGCACTGATGGTGTGCGACGACGTTGTTATGAATGGTAGTAAGATTGAATTTGAAGGAAGTCTTATCGATGTGGATTACCCACCTGATGACGAACATCGTTTTTTCTTCGACCACCTGTTGAACATACCGGATTCCATCTAGTAAAAAAAGTGTCTGAGAAATCCCAAGCAATCCACTGTCTATGGGTAAAGAGACAGACGCCATGTACACTCAAGTCAGCGAAAACACCTTCAGCTACCTGATGACCCTCAAGGAGATCAGGGATAACGCACCCCCGGGTGATGTGACGAGTTTCCCCAAACTGATCACAATTACCATGGTTGCCAACACTGGTCGGGTGATGGATCTTCCCAAGGTTCGTGAATCCTTCCCACCTGACGGACTCCATCTCCGTTTTGAAAAATCCCCGGATGCCATAGTGTGGCATCTCAAGCACACTGAGTTCTTCAACCAGGTGACGCTCTTCTACACCGACAAGTCAAGCACCAAGTCCATCAAGATCTTCTCCAACGGTTCCATCCAGGTTGCTGGATGCACCGACCTGTTCGACTGCCACAGGGTCATCCGTCAAGTGTGTGTAGTCATCAAGCATGTGCTGAACACGGATGTTGACATCCAGGAGTTCCGGATCTGTATGATCAACGCAAACTTCCAGTTTAACAAGGATGTCAACCTCCGCAACTGTGCCCGCTACCTCTCTGAACAGCCGGGGATGAATGTCAACCTCTCCCGTGATCGCTATGCAGCCGTCAAGGCTAAGTTCAAGCCAGCGGGGGACATGAAACAGATGACCGCAAGTATCTTCTCCACAGGCAAGGCGATTCTGTCAGGTGCTGAGACTCTCAAAGAGATTGCTATGGGCTACAACCACCTCGTTCACCTGATGAACCACCCTGGTATTCTCGAGGACGCCAAGCCCGTTGAAATGCTTGACAGTTTCCAAGGCTTTCCTATCGGCGAGTGGGCTCGGGTGCTCAAGGATCGTGGGACTCTCTCGTGGCAGCACACTCAGGAAAACCGCCAGATAATCTTTTCTTAGTATAACTTAAACCAATGAGTCAGAGGCTCGGTGCAGCAGACGGACGCGCCTTCACAATCTCCACCAGTTCCAAGTTGTTCGACAATTACATGATGTCCAGCCACAACGTCCCCCTTGTTGATAATTATTCCTACCGGAGGCTTCTTCAGCAGAAGGGTCCCGATATGATCAAGAAGGTTCAGAACCTTCAGACCCACGGGCAGCGCCCGGGACCTCACGATATTAACCAATGTTATTCATCGGACCGCCCCCTCTTGAAGGTACCAGGCATCTACTAATTAAAGATGCCTTTCCATAGATGCACAATATGACCGAGCAGTGGGTCCCACTCCCAGCGTCCCCTGACACCTACGAGATATCAAACCTCGGGAATGTCAGGCGAAATGATAATAAAAAACTAAAAAAGGTTTCGCCAGATTGTGCTGGCTATATGAGGTTTGGCGCAGATAAGAGACCTCACAGGCTTCACAGGGAACTTGCACGGGCGTTTATACCCAATCCAGATAACCTTCTATGTGTTGATCACATTAACAGGGATAAATCGGATAACAGACTTGATAACTTGAGGTGGGCATCAGTCAGTGATAACGGGATCAACTGTGGACCTAGCAAAAACAACGTACTTACAGGACACAAGTTCCTCACGATTCGACGTGGGAGGTATATTATTCGTATAAACAATAACCACTTTCAGTTCTACAAGTCGTACCACATAAACGACTACACATTGGAGCAGGTGGTGGCAGAGCGCAATAGGGTGTGTGAGGAGGCGGGAGTACCTTATTAGAAACTCCAAGCCATGCCTCACGGTTGTGTGGTATATTAGCCCCATAAAAATCATTATAAATTCCAGCTGTGATGAGCGAACGTTGTAATGCAACTACAAAAACTGGTGCACAATGCAGGTGCTTTGCATTGTCCAATAGTAACCTCTGTAGCATCCACACCACTCTGGGTGACTGCTCGATATGTCTGGACCCCATCAACGGTCGGGGATCTCGCCGCCTTAAATGCGGACACATATACCACACATCGTGTCTAGAAAATTGGAAGGCACAGGGTAAGAATACGTGTCCCACTTGTCGTCAATATTTTGACTGTTCCCAATTCCAAGTAACTTTATCAATTTTCAACACCTCATCACAATCGACCAGCACATTGAATCTATCCCCCGACGTGGTGAACCAGATCATCACCGGAATGGGCGATGAAGCCTACATCGACTTTGATTCAACGCAGACGGAGATCACCTTCGACATAGATACGGTATCGACTCTGACGACCCTACTTGAGGACCTTGGTTCGGGTCTTTCCAACGTTAACCCCAGTACGCTTAACACAGTATGACCCACAGAACTTGTTGTAGTTCAACCCACCTCCGTAATTCCTAGCAGCCGTCTTGGGATTCAGGATGACCTTGCCCTTCGCATCGGTCAGAAGAGGCTTTCCGCCCCACCCACGCTTGTGGGACCACACGTTTGCCTTGAATCGTATCATCTTTCCCGGTGTCAAGTCAAGCCCCCGTAGCCTGCTCTCAGGGATCTTGAAGGATCGAGCGAGAGAGCGCTTCGTGTCCCCCGTTTTGACGCGGTAGTACACAACAGAGTGCTGCTTGTACCAGTGAAAGTCCCTGCCAGGGGCGATCACCAAGGCGACCTTATAGAACCCTCGGGGGCATCGACTTTTCAGGGGGCTGGGGCGCACCTTGCCAGGGTTGTCGGACATCACCCTCCGGTGAACCTTTTTGCAGTTTCGGTACTCGATGGAGCGGTTGCTCAACCCAGATCGGTTTCCAGGTTGAGCCTTGTGAACCCTGTAGGACTGCCAATCGTGCATAGCATACGCGTAGCAGTTGTTGCTATTCGACCCACCACCTTTGGAACCCCACGGATACACAGAGAATGGATGTTCTGAACCGCTCACGGGTAGACGCTTTCTCACCACCATATTATTATCTCGCAACATATTAAATATGTTCATTGAGTCTATCGCCAAGTCCCAGAACCCCATCGAGACCCTCGTGATGTTCCTCCTCGTGGTCCTCGTCAGCACGTTCCTTCTCAAGCTCGTGTGGAACCGCGGTCTCGTGCCCTTCGTGACGGTCCTCCGCCCGCTCAAGAACCTCCAGGAGGCGCTCATGCTCTCCCTCGGCCTCGTTATCATCAGGGGGTGCTGATCCCGAGGGCAACGCATTGCCCCGACTTTCCTCTTTGTTAACACCTGTGATTGAGACAGGTGGTAAGAAAGATATTTACATTTACCTATAAGACCTCATGCCCTGAGCGAGGTTCTTGTACGCCTCCTTGACGTTCGCAGAGACGTTGTTCACACGCCCATTCCCATACGTAGGAGCGGTCCGCTTCATCTCTGACAGCCTCTTGTTCATCAGGGTCTGCTCACCCCTCGCCGCCCTCGCAGCATTCTCGTTGCGAGCAGCCTGCGACAACTGCCGCCTCCTGCGAGTAAGAGCCTCCGCCATACGAGTCGCCCTATTCATGCCGGCTGCGCTGTTGAAGGCGACGCGCGGCCTCGTCATCCGTTTGCTAGCGGGGACCGTCTTGCGGACGCTGGCAGCCTTAGCAGCACGCTTTGCCCTGACACGGTCTCCCAGGCGCTTCGCCATCTTGCGAGCGGCAGCCATCCTGCGTTCGTTGTCAGCCTTGCGCTTTGCCCTGACACGGTCTCCCAGGCGCTTCACCATCTTGCGAGCGGCAGTCAGCTTGCGTTCGTTGTCAGCATTCTTCTTATTCCGAAGTATCTTATTCAGGTTCAACAGACTCGGCGAAACGCTGCGACGCGGGGAGCCCCCCTTCTTAGCCTGACGCGCCCTCATGAAACGGTTCACCACTTTGGCTGCAGCAGGGTACGCAGCACGCCTCCGCTTTTGGTACATCTCATTTGCCACGTTGCGAAGTTCTGCATTCCGCCTTGCATTATTCGCCCTCGCCCGTTCATTATCGGTCAACATAGCATTTGCCTTGGCTGCCGCCTTGGCTGCCGCAGCGCGATTCTTCTTGCTCATCATCCTGAGCAGCTCCTTCTTGCTTATCTTCTTACGATGCGCCCTTGGCGCCTTTGCCGCCTTTAACAGTGGATCGTTTTCGATCATCGCCTTCTCAGCCTTCCTCAGAATGTCCCGGTGGGCGACCAGAAAACGATCGAGTGCGATTCCGGTAAACTTGTCGGCATCTTTGAGTCCCAGAAGACGGGCGAGACGCCGCTTCTCGGCAACCTTCATAGACCTGATCTTATAAACAGGCACGAGCGAATTGTTGTTCATTGTTATCTTTTATATATATTTAAATCTGGGTAAAGCCCTTGTGGTACTTAAAGGGGTTTACTCATACTACAACAGATGACCACCAAGGTCTGTAAGAAGTGTCAGGCTGAAAAGGGGGTTGAGGAGTTTCCAAAAAACAGGGCGCGTTGCTTTCCATGCTATAGAGAAGAGCAGAGAGCGAGATACACCAACAACCCAGATTACTTCAAGGGGTATGCAAAGAAGAACCGAGAGGAAAACCCTGACGAAATCAAGAAGAGGAAGAAGGTGTATGCTGAGAATAATAAGGAGAAAATAGCCGACTATCACCGCAGGTATTACGAAGAAAACAAGGAACATATTGATGTCAGAACTAATGAATGGGTGAATAATAACAGAGAACGTGTCAACGAGAGACAACAAGCATGGAGAGAAGCGCACAAAGACGACATCCAGTACAAGATGACTTGCATGGTGAGGAAGAACATAGGACGGGCGCTTACTTACATAAAAAGAGATGAGCTGTATATCACCTCTAAACTTGAATTGCTCGGGTGTTCACTCGGGGAATTCAAGGAGTTTTTAGAAGCCAAGTTCGCTGGTGGGATGACGTGGGAGAACCACGGTGAGTGGCATCTGGATCACATCCGTCCATTATGTTCATTCGACCTGAGTGATCCAGAACAGGTGAGGGAGAGTTCACACTACACAAACTTTCAACCTCTCTGGGCTATTGATAACCTTATGAAAGGCTCTAAACTTGTGTGAAACCACGGTGCGTGCGCCCATCGGCGTGTTCCAAATGGGGAAAGCCCTCAATTCCCTGACACGCCTCCCTGTCGCAGTCCACAAAGGTGTACCCGACGCCCTTCTTGTTCATATAGTCCAGCTGCTTCTTCGTCCATGAGCATGCCATGGTGCCGTACACGGTCCATCCATTTTCGGTGACAGGTGGCTTGGTGTCCCAGATGAACAGGATATACAGGATCGCTAGGAGGATGATAACATCTACAGAACGCATTAGTTGTTACAATAGCACAAGAAATTAACTTACTTCTTAACACCACGACGCGCCCTGCTCGCAGCCGCACGATTCTTCTTCGACATCGCCGTCCCCTTCGGTGCCCTCCTCACCGCCTTACCCCCGTTTTCAGCTACACTCCTAGCAGCCTTGTTGAGCTCCTTCACCTTATTGAGATTGATACTCCCGATACGAGTCTTCCGAGCCTTTGCGAGCTCACGAGCCGTTATGAGGCGACGAAGGGCTTCGTTCATCTTAGCATTAGTCATGCCACCCGCCGCACGGGCTGCAGGCACCCTGCGGGCGGGTGCACGCGCAGCAGCCCTCGCGCTGTTGGCGAGCATATTGGGGTTGTTACGAGCCTTGTTGAGGGCATTGAGCACCTGATTCTTCAGCGCCCCCTCGGGAACCGCATTCTTCAACGTCATCTCAGCCAGTACGCGGAGATCGTCAGCGGGATACTTCGCCAGCTCACTCTTGGTCTTATTCTTGAGGTGCTTCTTGAAGAAGGTGATGGGGCTTTTACCCGGGGGCACCTTCGGGAGTGTGGTTCCGGCACGATGGGCAATCTTGAAAATCTCATTGACCCTGGGTCCCTTCACCCTACCCCTGAACATCTCCACCTTCTCATTCTTATTATCATTCTTCCTATTCTTCATCGTCGGATTAGGAAGGCGTGCAATCTGCTCAGTGCTGAGGTAGTTCACCTTTCCGCCCATCAGATTAACAAACTCCGTGAGGTTGTTTTTCGAGACGACGAGATTATTGTTCATCGAGTTTATCACCTTCTTCTTCTCCTTTGCCAGCCAGTTCTTCCTCCACTTGATGGCGTCATTCTCATTCTTCCAATTCTTTGACGCATTCTTCATGGCATTGAAGAGTTTCCCCTGCCCCTGCGGCTTCAGCCCCGCACCCTTGAACAGCTTCGCCAATTCGGAGGACGCCGGTGGGCGGGTGATGTTGTGCCACTTCGCGGTGAATGCCGCCCTCTCCTTGTTGATGGCACGCCTCAGGATGGTCGCCCTGGAAACATTCTGCTTTCGGGGCTTCGTCAGGTTGATGGTGCTGCGGTTATTGGACTCTTGCACGCTGAACAGGTTGTACATCTTGTCGATATCGACCCCGGTGCGCATCACGGGGCTGCGAGCTCCCCGTGCACGGCGACCGCCCACCGGACGCAGCTTGGGCGACTTGGACCCCTCATTCTTTATCAGAGTGTTAAGAGCCCTGGCACGAGCCTTGTTTTCCTCCGTCAACTCACGGAATCCCATGTCCCTGGCAGCCCTGATGAGGTTGTTCATCTTGACCACCTGAGCACGCTGAAGGCGGGGCGCAGCCTTCTTGGACACCTTGGGGATCGCCTTGGCTTTGGGCTTGGGCTTGAGCGCAGCCCTGGGCGCCGGCTTCACCTTGGAGTTGGAACGGGGCCACTCCTTCGCGGAGACGTATTTAGGCTTCTTGTACTCAGCGAAATACGAGGTGCCGAGCATCTGAGAAATAGATGGGATGTCCGAACCCAGACCGTGGCGCAGACGACCCCCGACCAGGTATTCAGAGTTGAACTTCTTCATGTCCACCGAGTAGTTGTACTTGGCAGGGATGACGGTCTTGACCCACGCCTTTAACTCACCCGCTTTGGGGTGGTCCCTGAGGAAGTTCGTGAACTCCATGAGGAACAGGTGGGCATCATACGACTTCATCATATTGGGTCCGATACCGAACCCATCCTTGAGATGAGCCAACCCAGCAGATTTCATACCATCCTTGTTCCCCTGAGCAAGACCAAAGTCGCCCACCATAACACGGAACCCACGGTTGGGCACGGTGTATCCCCCACGGTACCGGATGGTCCCGGCGTCGTGATGATCAACGTCGACCATAACGTTCTGCGGGAGCATGTCACCGTGACGGAAGGATGGCATCTTCTTCTGCATGGCATCCAGAGTCCACAGAACCTGGAACGTGATCAACTTGATGTCATCGGCCGTGGTGTAAGCGCTGAACTTGGTGAAGAAGTTCGGGATATCACCCGAGCTGGCGTACTCCGAATACATAATGGACTGCGGTTCGTTACGCCCAGCTGCAAGATAGTTCATAAGGGGGTTTTTGCCCCCACGCTTGTTAGCCTCCTCCTTACACTGCGACGCGCTCTTGTGCATATAAAGAGCAGGGATGTGAGGAGAAACATTCTTGAACTCCTTGAGAAACTTAGATTCGCGGTTAACAGTTTCGTGATCACCAACCTTGATAGCCATTGCATTACCTGCGCTGCTGGGACCCCAATACCCAAGGTAGACCATGCCATTCTTCCCCTCACCCAGATCACCCAGACCAGGGACATTTTCGACATTATTACCATAACGGGCGCGGGGGGTGGGGCGAGACTCCTTAACAACCTGAGTAAGATGAAAACCTGTGAGGGGGGAGGCGCCTGCCTTCTTACGCACCGCTGTCATTGTAGACTCTGGGATGCAAAATGCACCGCCCAGAGGACCCAGGATGGACTTGGAAATTCGTGTTCGCCGAGCGTGGAACGCATTCGTCTTTGCGTTGTTGATGTTCATTATGTCATACACCAAGATTTTTTACATCTACTCCTCTACCTCTTCATACTCGTATTCCACCTCTTCCTCCTCCTCGGCATCACCGCCTCCTGAAACTCCGACACCCTCAACACCCTTGAAGGCAAACTTGGGAAGTTTCTTGGGAGGCTCCATCAAACACTGCTGGAGCCGCACCGTCACTCCAAACTTGTTGTCGATGAACCAGATGGATGCGACCTCAGCGATGGTAATGACCTTCATACCCTTCTCGAGGGAGGACATATCCACCTGCTCCTGACGCATGTTGTATGCCTCGGGGATGAACTTATCGGTCTTGTTATCCACCATCACCTTCATCTTGATGGTCGAGGGGTAGTCATCCTTTCCAGGACGGATGAGGGGCTTGTAGAGTGCCTCCTTGAGGACAGCAGCCTTGAACGACTTTCCAAGCCACTCCTTGCTGTTGGCTTCCACCGTCTTGACAACCAAGTCGTCAAGCTCCTCCAGCTTCTGCTGGCACATCATCAGTTCCTCGTTGTCCTTGTCGAAGGACAGGTCGAGGGAGTAGGAAGTCCTATTGGTCGCAGCGTCTGTAAAGCTGCTCAGACCGAAGGGGGCACGCATCCAGGGGAACTGGATGTTCAGCTTGCCCTTGTTGGATCCGCTCAGGTATACAGTCTTATTGCCACGTGCTTTGTTGATTCGAAGGGCAGAGAAGGAGACAGAGGAGGCATCGAAGTCATTGAGAGAGTTGATCTGGAGCGCCATTGTGTAGTTTGTTCTATACATATCTGGTCGGGAATCTTTAAATATATTTTCTGGCGGGATAGTATAACTAACTACCATGGGTGGCTGTGGCTGCAACAAAGGACAGAGGGCGAGTAAACTCTTTAAGGATTGTGGGTGTGGATGCAAGGGTAAGAAGCAGGAGCACAAGTTCATCATCTCCATCATGTCCGCTCTGATCTTCTTCGTAGTTGCAAACCCCGAGACCTTCAGGGCGGTTCGCAAGCTAGTGGGTGGGTGGGTATCCAGCCCGACGGGGTGCCCGACCATTAAGGGACTGGCGCTGCACTCCGTTGTCTTCCTGCTGGTTGTGTGGAGTCTCATGAACATCCGCAGGGAGGGTGAGGAGATGGCTCCCCCTAACGAGCAGATGAACGCTGGTGCAGAGGCGGAGGCTGAGGCTGAGGATGCCCCCGCCCTCCCGCCAGCTGAGCCCAAGCCCGATGTGGAACCTGATATGGATGACATCCTGAATAATATCAACGAGACTCCGGCTGTCGATAGCAAGATTGACATCAACGTGTCCATGGAGGGACCGCCAGTGAAGCCTCAGGGGATGGACAACGTGAACGACATGGGTTCCGATGATGACTACGAGGAGAACACCTTGGCGCCGTACAGCCCCATCGAGAGTGACAACCCGAGCATGGATACCATGGCCATGGCCACCAATGGTAGCATGAGCCAGAAGTTGGGTGGCTCCGTTGCCACGACCCAGCCTCAAGAGGCTCTGAAGACTGGCAACTACATGCAGTGCAAGTGTGGTGATGGAAGCCACGTGATGCTTATGAAATAAATGATTACATATTGTAATGAAATCTGTTAGTGATTACGTTTTCGTCATTCCACTAATCTTGGCAGTCGCCATTGCTGTGTATTACAGCATAGTGATTGCAAAGATTTTGAAACATGGCACATCTATAAGTGATAAGACATTGTGGATCCCCAATAGAGATCGGGAAACACACAAGGATATGGCAGGAACCGACATTCGAGGGCCCAACAAATCATGTCGGATCGAACCTACGCCTAGGACACGGGATGCGAATGGGGAAACCATTGAGACCGCTCGAGAGGTTCCATGTGGCGACTGTTCAAAGTATGTATACAAGATTGGCAAAAAGTGCCTGCCCATGACATACCAGGTTCATTTACAAGAGGGGGACACTGAAGAGATACCAACCGGATTCTGTGTCCCGTCAGCATCCCCAGGAGATCCGAATTATGATGACATGGTTCGCGAATGCCCTTTCAGGATAAAGGAGGATTGGGTGCAGGTGTAGTCATAAAAAAAAAAGATGTGTATGATATAATGGGGTTCTTCTTTAATCTATTCCGAAGTGTGGGAGACGAGTGTGAACTAAAGGGCGACAAGGCGGTCGAGTATGCGACAGCGTATTCAATCCAACGCGAGGACATCGATGACGATAAATCTAGTAAAAAGTGCCTTGTTAAAAAGTGCAAAACTGGTTATAAACCCAATGACTCACGAACTGCATGCATAGAGGCGTTTGTTCCGGAGCCGGAGCCGGAGCCGGAGCCGGAGCCAGAGCCAGAGCCAGAGCCAGAGCCAGAGCCAGAGCCAGAGCCAGAGCCAGAGCCCACCGGATTCTTGAGGAGTTATATGCAAACTATGATGGATATTGATGACGATACTGTCGCGTTGGGTCACTTTATTCGTAATGGTGATACCACTGGGTTCACTGCGTTGATCCAGAATGAGGATGGCACCAACCCTACAACTGTTAAACAGTGTCGCGAGAGGGCGACTCAGATCGGGGGTATCAAGGTGGTCGGGGTCAGGACAAAGCCGGATCCGGTTCCGGGACAGGAGCAGGAGCAGGAAAATAAAGGGACGTGCTTTGGATACGATGACGTATACAAGAATTATATAGGGGACGATGCTCCGAGGAGGGGGGGTACAGATGTTCACTATATGACGTGCCTTGATCCCTCCAAGCGCATATTGAAAGGGGAGTGCTACCAGAAACCACCCAGTGGTTTTTCGATGGGTGGTGGGTACGGCAGGTTCTAAAAATCTTCCTCGAATGTGATGTCCCCCGCCGTCCCCTCGGCGCGAGAGTAGTCACCCACACGCTTCTCAAAAAAGTTAGACTTGCCAGAAAGGGAGATGTTCTCCATAAAATCAAAGGGATTCAAGGAACCCCACAGCGGCTGGCACTTCAACTGTTTCAACAGCCGGTCTGCCACAAACTCAATATACTGACTCATCTTCACGGAGTCCATGCCTATCAACTTTACAGGCAGGGCCTCTGTGACAAACGCCTTTTCGATCTTCACAGCTTCCCTGACAATGTCGTGCACTGCATCCTCGGCTGCGGGAACCCGTAGGTGGTGATACAGTGCTACCGCAAACTCTTGGTGTAACCCCTCATCCCTAGAAATCAGTTCGTTGCTGAAAGACAGCCCTGGCATCAACCCCCGCTTCTTGAGCCAGAAGATGGCACAGAAGGATCCGCTGAAGAAGATACCCTCCACACATGCAAACGCCACGAGGCGCGTGGCAAATGAGTTGTGGTTATCAAACCACTGGAGCGCCCAGTCTGCCTTAGACCCCACACAGGGGATGGTCTCCACTGCCCTAAACAACCTATCCTTCTCCGCGGGATCCTGAATATACTTGTCGATCAACTTCGAGTACGTCTCCCCGTGCACCATCTCGTTATGCTCTTGATATGCGTAGAACGACCGAGCCTCTGGGATCTGCACCTCCCTGGCAAAGTTGACGGATATGTTTTCAAACACTATGCCATCCGAGGCTGCAAAAAACGCCAAGATGTGCGAAATGAAATGGCGCTCACCATCCTTGAGCGCCAACCAGTCATCCATGTCCCCCGACAAGTCGATCTCCTCAGCGGTCCAGTTGGACATCTGTGCATTTTTGTAGAGTTCCCACAAGCTGTGGTACTTCAGGGGGAAGATTGTGAACCTGCTGGGATTCTCGAGCAGGATGGGTTCCAGTCGCTCCGAGTAAGCCCTAAAATCCGTATACCCACCTACATGTTCACCATTGACCTCTATCTGTGGATAGGTTGACGCATCCGGAAAGCGATCAAGAAGGTCGTCGCACGAAACCTTCTTGGCTTTGTAAGATACGCCCAATTCCTGGCACAGGTCAATAGCCTTGTCACAGTAGGTGCAGTTATTCTTGGAGTAGATGATGACGCTCATGGATACCATCTACAGAGATTTTATTAAATAGAGTTTCAAAGCCCTAAGTATGAAACATACACAATGGACTATAGCGACATTAAACAGGCTGAGGTGATCAAAGTTCTCTTGGAGTATGACGAAATTGAAGAAGATACGTGGGCGAAGGTGATATCAAACGAGGGTGAGTATCTGTACGTCACCTACCTGACTGCCACGAGTAAAGTATACAAGGGTGCATGCGTCTACGAGTTCGACTCGCAAGTGAGCCGTGTAGAGTTCGATAGCCTGATGGAACACTACCCGGGTGTCAAGACCATCACCGACGTCGGGTGGCGCCGAGTGGGTGATGGGAACATGTGGGTTCTGGAGGACGAGGTGGAAGACTCTATGACCACATCAGAGGTGGACGACCTTTCGGACTACGAGGAGGAGGATGAACTTCTTCGCAGTATGCAGGACTTCGAGACACCTGACGACCTCCGAGGCGTTGAACTTCCCCCAGATCATGTGGAGGTGGATAAGAAGTGGGATGAGTGGCAGCCCAGTTCAGAGGGTGCTCGACACTTCAAGAGTGCGGTCGATATGATCGAGGAACGGGTTCGTCGACAGATGGATGATGACAACTTCTAGAACAACACCTTCCTCCCAGACCTGTTCAAGTAAAAGTCAATCACGAGCAGGATCGCGGTTAATGTGAGATGAGTGGACATTTTCTTTCCCAATATATACCCTTGTGCGTTTGAAAATGGTTGATTGGTATTAATGCCACACATATTGTTGTGTATTTTAGTCAGAAAGCACCTACCACCAGTAACAAACCACAGACCTACCACAGACAACATGGCGACTGCGTGAGCCTTGGGACCCAAAATACCAATCATGAAGTTCCACCAAAGCATAACCGAAATCACATGGTGGAATATCACGAGCGACGCACCCGTCCCACGTTTGCACTTGTGTAGTGTCTTACTAACCATGAGGTCAAATAGAAACAAAAATACAAACCGTTCTATATTCATTTAATATACATGTAGATATAAATATTTGAAAATCAATGCGACTGTAAGGATTGTCGTCTGTCTGATTATTACTGTCGACTCATGTTTGTGGTTTATGGGGTAATTGAAGATTACATTCCATGAACACCTCTTGAAAAGTTTGTTGACCAGAACGGTCATCGCAGCCACCGATATGCAGAATATAAGCATGTCTTTATTCTTAAGCTGTGCGACTGCCAGTAGGAGCATGGCTCCGTATAGGGTGTGGGCGATGTTTCCCAATGCGTGATTGCCAGACAACAGTGAGGCGAATAGGAGCACGGTGACGAACACGGTCGTCGTGATGAATCTGTCTTCACGCCACCCAGGATTCTTCTTGATTACCCATGAGAGGTGTGCTATACCCACGGCGAGGAGTGTCGCAAACGTTAGCATTTCGCATCTCGCTACTTTTTCCATTAGTAGTATATCTAGATATAATTCCTGTAGGGCAGCAGCAGGGGTAAGTGTTATCATCCGGATCTGCTAAGGCTGCATCCATACACATCACTCTAAAGCATCCAGTGTATACAGTAACGATTGCGATGCAGATAAATGTAGCCATAATCTACTGGAACAAAAAAAGTGTAAAAATGAACCCAAATATATGCGTTGTGAAGGGTAAAATAAAACAGACACTTACAATATCACATAATGGATGACCAACATGCCGATATCTGGGCCGACTTCAAAGCTTCTCGTTGCGCTGACGCGATAGTCAGTACCATAAGCACAATCGTGGATCTTCACACCTGCGGATGCGGGGGGCAAAAATGTTATCAACCGGGTGGACTACCCGTCTGCACAAGTTGTGGTCTTACAGACGACTTGTACATTGACGATACACCAGAATGGACGAACGGTGTGAGCGAGGACGGGACATCCAAGGATATGTCCCGCGCCGGTGATCTCAACGTCGACCGTGAACTTTACTCCGACTCGTGGGGGCGTGGGACGGTCATCAAGGCTAGGTGGACGGACAAACCCCAGATGCGACGGATGGCTCGCATCAACTTCTACCAGGCGATGAACTCCAAGGATCGTCGCCTCCACAAGGCGTATACCCACATCGACCAGAACTACCTGGAACTCCCAGAGACCATCATGAAACGAGCGAAGCATCTGTATCGCATCTTCGTTGAGGGTCCCCACCTGACACGGGGGCGCAACCGTCAGGCGATCATGGCGAACTGCGTTTACTCAGCGTGCAAAGAGGCGAAAATTCCCCGCACTCTGGATGAGGTGGCGAATGCCTATCAGGTTGACCGCAAATATATGACTCGGATGGACGATATGTTCCGAGAGGTGACTCAGCCGAAGGTTGACATCGCCCCCGAGGGTGAGGTGGCGTCCGTGGCTATTCGCCTGCTGAATCCGTTCGAGGTGGTGGGGAAAGTAAGGATGAAGGTTATCAAGGCGTGTAACCTGCTCGAGGACTGTTCCAAACTCATGGGTCGCCACCCAAAAACCGTGGCATCCACGACCATTATGGTTGTGCTCGATTTACCACGGAGTGAGGTGTCATCTAAGACTGGTGTAAGTGCCTCGAGTATATCTAAACTTGAGACGGTAGTTAGAGATTACCTGACTAAACATAGTTAAATGACGAAAGTCTTTCTCTCGACACCCTGTTATGGCGGACTCTGCCTCGAACCGTATATGTCATCAGTCCTTCGCCTGCAGATCCTCGCCATCAAGGAGGGTATCAATCTCATGATTGACACCACAGAGAATGAAAGTCTCGTTCACCGCGCCCGCAATGTGTCTGTGGGGCGGTTTATGCAAAAGACCGACGCCGACCTCTTCATCTTCATCGACGCCGACGTCCACTTCGACCCCGAGTCCGTCATCCGCCTCATCCGTTCCAATCACGACATCTCCGTAGCGTGCTACCCCAAAAAGGTGGTGATGTGGGATCAGTGCGCCGACGCCATCAGACAGGGAGATACCCGCGACCCTGCCAAGATGGCATCGAGCCTCGTCGTAAATTTTGGGGCTACCAATCGTCCTGTTAAGAACGGGTTCATCGAGATCCTCGACGGACCCACGGGTTTCATGTGTATCAAGCGTTCGGTTTTTGAAAAGTTGCAGGATGAGTTTCCAGACTTGTGGTGTGTGAATGACCATCAGATCCGAGATTTCGAGCGATACCACGCTGTGTTCGATTGCCACATCGATGAGCAAACCAAGCGGTATCTCTCGGAGGACTACGCCTTTTGTAGGCGGTGGCAGCAGGTGGGTGGGAAGGTGTGGGCGGACGTTCAGACCACCCTGGGGCATGTAGGCAACCTGCCGTTCAGTGGGTGCTTGTATGATAGACTTAATGATAGTTAGAGCCAATGCGATATATGTAATAAGAATAAATGCTTGTCAACACAATCCTTGTCCAGCGCTCCCGCTCATGCCACGTCAAGACCCTTCACTTAATGCTTCGAATTAACTTATTTTGTATGCAGCATGGTATTCAACAGGAGATCACCTACGTCAATGACGATGTCAACGAGAAGGCTGAGATCGTCGCCAAGAAGTTGAAAGGTAATGCGGATAAACTCATCTTCTTTGACTTTGGAGTGACCATGTCCCACGATGACATCCCAACTCTCTTGAACTGTACCGCGGCTTGCGCGGTCGTGGCGGGTCCCACACCTGGCGTGGACTGGGGTATGTTCCGTGATAAGGTGCTAAAGGGTGATGCTATCAAGGAGCCCTTGGCTCAGCAGGGTCTCCATTTTGACACCGACGTGTCCCACAAGGTCAAGGGGCAGGATGATGGAGTTTACCAGGTGACTCGCACAGACCCCAAGGTGTGGGTGATGAACCGCAAGGTGTGTGCGGATGCGATGAAGCAGAATAAGGGTCATGGTATCTGGGTTCCATCTCGCACATCTGATATCTTCGACCGTCTGATCAAACGGGATGTGAAGGTGTGGGCGCTCACCAAGATCTCTGTCATCGTCACTTATCCTCACGAGTGCATAAGCAACATCCTAGAGGCAGCTGGTGTCCGTGCGACCTAATAGGGTCTTAAAGTTTTAGAGGTATATATGGATATAAGAATGGATACCACCATGGAGGGTTGCTCTTTTCTCGGAGTTCAGGGTGCGTGGAAACTCCGCCCTGGAACCCCTCTCTACAAAATCGCTCATTCTGTCTTGTTGAGGTCTTTCGGTGTTGATAAGCATGCACCTATATTTCCAGGACCCCAACCTGTTTCAATCGAGCGCCGACACATCCCGAAGTTGCGACAGCAACCCTACGTCGTATGCGAGAAGACTGATGGTGTGCGCAACGCCATAATGTGCATTCGTTATCAGGACAAAAAGTATTGCCTCGTGGTCAACCGCAATCTGGAATTTGTGGTGGTCGGGTTGCGATTCCCATCAACCGATGTGATACTGGACGGTGAAATGGTCAAGTGTCACGACGGGCAGTGGAGGTTCATGGTGTATGACGCCACCTCCGCAGAACTGGTGGCTAAGAAGGCTGATCTGAACCAGCGCCTGGACGCAGCTCGAGCAGTTATTAAGAAGATCATGAAGGTCAAGGGTGATCCGTTCAAGGTGGGCATCAAGGAGTTCTGGCCTATTCAGAAGTTTGCAGAGTTTCAATTGATGTCATTCATCTACGAGACTGACGGGTTGGTCATGACACCCGTCAACGAGCCCATGCGAATAGGAACCCACGAGACAATGTTCAAGTGGAAGCCACTTCGTCAGAACACCATCGACTTCCAGGTGAAGCGTCGACCTCACAACGACAAGTGGGGTCTATACATTCAGGAGAAGGGAATGCTCTACTTGGAGACGGAGTGGACCAAGGATGATCAGATACCCGAGCAATTCCTTCAAGAGGACGTCATAGTGGAATGCATGTATGTGCCTGACCACAAGAAGTGGTGGCCGTTGAAGCAGCGTGAGGACAAGAATTACCCCAATGCCCGTCGAACATTCTGGAGGACCATGATCAACCTGAGGGAGGATATTCAGCCGCAAGAGTTTCACTTGTAGTAGATTACTAGATAGTGGCATTCGCCTTTGTAAGGAAAATCAACTTGTTTCACATCCTCGTCATCCTTGAGATACCACTTCCCCTTGTGCTTCCCGAAACTCCCGTAGTGCCCACCCGCCTGCACCCCCACGTGGACAGCCGTAGTAATCAGGGAGTATCGTGCCCCGTTTATTTCCAGATGGGGGAGGACGTCCATCCTGTTTCGCACACCCATGGAAAACACAAGCATTTTAGGGGTTCCCTTTATTGCCGTGCGTGTCGCTGCAACATTCCACCTTTTTCCACTGTCGTCTTCATACCCCTCCACGGTTCCCCACTCTTGCGTCCGAGTCATCACCTGTTGGATGTCCTCACCCGGTCTGGGGTACAAAAAGTGGCACATCATATCTTCGGTGGTGGACTTCCTGCCGCTAGGGCATACCACCTCAGTCTCCACCTGACTATAGAACATCTCCTTCGTCTGAGGTATCTCCTTCTCCACGTCATCCAGAATTGCAAGGAACGCCTCCTGCACATCGTGCTGCCTCCCCTTCACAAACTGAGGGTGGCGCTCTACAAAGTGTCCCAAGAGGGTTACTGGGTCCACGGGGTGGGTGGTGTCCTTGTTGCGGATCCACAGTTCCTTAACAAGTTTCTGTAGTTCCACGACCATGGGATCATTCCCATGATACTTACTGAGTATCAGGTGGTTGGCGAAGCATGGAACTTGGAGGAGGCACTGAACGGCTGAGTTGAAGTAGCAGGTGTTCCCGTGGTTAACGAGTCCCTTCATAGGTTATTAAAGCTTACTGACTATAAGTAAGAAAAGGGGGAGCGATGGAGACCGCACAACATGTATTCAAATCTGTCGAGCCGGTGTTCAACAAGCACAAGATGTCCGAACACATAGAGTGTGAGGTTCGTCTCGGGCGCTTTGTTGGCAAACGCTTCGATGCCAACGTGGGTGAGACCACCTGGAAGGCTATCGTATCTGCTCTAGAGAAGTATCAAGGGTGGGAGTCATGTGTCACAACCGCATCTGAGGTGTATTACCAAGGAGACCTTCGGATGGTGGTGGATGGTGAGACAGACGAGCAGGAACTATTCCGTAAAAAACGCATCAGCAACACCGAGTTGAAACTCGACGGACGCCCTCTCGATGCCCGCTTCTCTGTGAGCACCGAGGAACCCGTGGATCCCGAAACACTGGGTGAAAACGACGAGTGGGAACAGTGCCGATGCCGTAAGCGCCGGTCCTTCGTTCGCAAGAATCTCCGCATAGACTGCACCGTGGTGTCGGGTGGCGACGTGGACCCGGATGCCGAGGACGACACCGAGTATCAGGTGGAGATGGAGATCATCGATCCCACAAAGGTTGGAGACAAGGACACCGCCTTCAACATTTTCTATAAACTCCAGGATATTTTAGACACTATTAAGTAAGAATGGTTTGGAAAGCAATCACAGATGCCCTCGAGTGGGATGCGATAATCATGGTGATTTTCACAGTCGCCTTGTTGATGATTATGTTCAAGCCCAGCACGGGTGAACCCAGAACTGTAGAAGTCGGAAACTACAAATGTAAACACTTTGACACGTCGGGTGGGATGTCACTCGAAGTGTTGAAGAAGATGCAAAGCGATGGATTGTGTCAAGAGCGTCTCGAGGAGTTCGCAACACTCGAAGACGAGTTCCTTTATCTGGAGCGACAGACGGTCTGCGGTGGAAAGTCATTCAAGGTTCCCATGATGGAACTGGACCGTAAGATCCGGGATCGCTTCGCAGCCTACGATTTCAAGTATCACAATATGCACATCAAGCAAGCCTCAGAACCTACGAAGCAGGTGAATCCTTGGATAACATGCATAGGAGGGATTCCAGAGAAAACAGGATCGTCTTAGTCGTGCAAGGATCCATCCGATCCTTGTGCTTCCATATGTGCATGATGAGACTGTTATCGTCCCCCGGCATCTTGACGAAGAAATCATTGCGATAGACTAACGGGTCTTTACCCGTGCCATCCCTCGACTGCCTGATGTAATCAGCGATCACATACACCACGCAGTCTAGGAGTTCCTCCTCCGCCATCTCACACCACGAGTTCCTCTTGGTTCCCCACTCACGAGTGTTGTCGTCGGACCTGACGCCGTGACCATAACGCTCACGCCCTATCGCCAAGCGATCCTGTATGTTCTGGGAAATTGTGGATTGCATTTAAAACCTATCGGTTCATCTTTTTAAGTTTCGCTTCCATCTGGTTCACCAATCTCTGCTTGGCAACACCCGCACCATTGATGTTCAGACTGCGTGCGAAGCGATTGAGATCTGGCTTGGGGAAGGTGGACGCGACGCGCTTTCCGACCACCAGACGCCCCCGGGTGTTCAGGTACATCGGAACCCGGTTGACGGCGGTGTTGCCCGTGGACTTACCACCCTTGTTGTTGGAGCGGACGGCGCGGGTCACGTTGGCACTGCGGACCCCCGCGTAGTTGGTGACGTCCATCTTGCTCTTGAAAGCCATCTTGCGGATCTCGTGCAGGACATCGTCCTTCTGAGACTTCGGAGAGAGTCCGACACCACCCATCCTCCTCAGGAGGTCCGTAAGTTCCGCCTTGGGATAACGCGTCCCCTGGCGCCCGTTGATGTAGATGTCCTGAACGTAGTGACCGTCGACCGGAGACCAAAACCCGTCCTCTGTCCACTTAACTGCTGCAAAGAGCCTATCTTCGAGCTTGTCCTCCGCAATGCGCCCCGTGGGTGCCGCCAGCAAAACCTCACTCGTGTACCCCCTACTAATGAATTCACTCCGGCTTAACATATCATACTTCGTCTGACCATTGACGTTTAACGGTTCATATGTCAACGATTTATCCTTCATCACCCTGGCAACGTCCCCAAGATCCACAATGTTCTTCTTGGTCATTCGGGGATCCATGTAGATCTGCATAAACACGTTGGTGTTGTTATTCTTGCGACGATTCACATTCTTCTGGGTGTTGATGGCCGTCTTGGTGGTCCCGGGTTTCTTGTAGCAGCAGGGAAACCCTTGGGGGTTCAGACGCGCGTGGGGGTACTTTCTGGGACACACACCGTTCACCTTCTTCCGTTCCTTCGGGCAGGTGGTACCACGACGTGTGATACCCGGCACCCTCTTACCGTTGCTGTTGCGGGTAATCTTGCTCGGCTTTGTTGCCTTTGAGGTCATGTTGATGGGATCGTTGTGGTAACTGCCGGGGGGTAGGTTTCTCCTGAGAAACGTCTTGGCGGTTTCAAAAGCCTCGTTGGTGGACACCCCGTCGCTTATCGACAGTTGGCACCTACCAGTTGTGGTCATGAGCATAGAGACCTCCTTGGACAGGGGGACGCTCAAGGACCCACCCAACCCCACGAACTGTATCTTCTGCCTGGCAGTATTCTCCTTTTTGTACTTGGCCCTGAAGAGGCGGAAAAAGTTACCCTTGGTGCCTCGGCGTTCGTTGGTATTCTTGTTGCGAACGTTTTTGAGATCATCCAATTCGTAATTGGCAACGAACGTGGCAGTCAACCGATTCATCTGAAGCCTCGTGCTGGGAACGGCGTAGGCGTCCTTCATAAAGTCATGGAGGTCATCCAGTTGACTCTTGGCAGACTTGCCGACGAACATACCACCACTGCAACGCGTGGACCCGTTACGATAAACGGTGAAACTGGCACCCATCTCCTTCCCGTCGCTGTTGCGGGTCATACGGATCTTGAAGTCCACGGACATTATGCCAACGGAGATGTAGTTCCTGTAAGCCTTGGCCTTTTCCTCGTAATCCGCCTTCGCCTTGAGCATCCACTGACGACGCTTCTCCCTCCACTCACGCATCTTCGCCCTCACGCCCTTCGAGCCGCGGAGAGGCTTCACGTGATTCATCTCCCACGTCTTGTACACTGGGCGCACGGGGCGCTTCTGTAGGTTTATGGAATTCCTCTCATTCTTGACGAGGTTGTTGACACTCTTCAAACCCTGAGCCTTGCGCCCATTTAGGATATACAGGATGGTCCGAAGTTTCACATCCCGACACTTCACATAAAGAACCTCATATTTGATGCCTTTTGAAGTGGCACTCGGAAGGTTATTATTGTGCTTCATAGCCATCGTAAGAAGCCTTACTACTTTGTCATCCTTTGTCCCAGCATTGAACATGGTGGGACGTAGTTCGCTCGTCCTGAGCCTACCAGCCATATATTGTATGCGGAGATATTAATAGTCCTCTCCAAACTGGATAGTCTCCTCCACTACATCCACCCCGAATATGACAGGCTGGTTGGCATACCCACGCCCCTTGTAGGTGATAGCCTCCGAGCGCACCTCGATGTCACGAGCGCTGAACGGACCGGCGTAAAAGTCCGGATTGAACTTCACCTTCCCGAGGTTGTTTTCGTGGCAGTGGATATTGAAGTTCTGCACGAACACCTTTTGAGGCACGCAAAGATCCTCGCCGTAGCGAACCTTCTCGGAAGCCAAGAAGTTGTGCAGAGTGTTGGTCACCATTGCCACTTGTGTCTGGACCTGCTTGAAATAGTCGGGGACGACGTTCCATATATCCTGACCGCTATACTTCTGAGCATATTCCAGATACGCCCTGACGCACTTGTAGAGAATGGTGGGAAGCTCAGCGTCAAGCTTCTCATCGAGCTTGCAATCTGCTTCCTTCACCTGCTTTCCAAAGTTCCATGGGATCAGACGACGCAGGACGGACCCAGAGTTGTCTCGCCAGTTCGGAACCTCGTTGCCTCCCAGGATCCCAGGAGTCTTCCACTCAATAGTCTTGGCGTTGTAATTCTTGATTGCCACTGAGATGTCCTCACCCGATACGATAGACTGAAACTCCGCCTGCTCCAGGCATAGATCACCCTTCACCTCTGGGGCGATGAACATGAAGCCGTCGTAGATGCTCGACAGACCGAACTTCTTCTCAATGTTGTTCGAGAGCGCACGGACGTCGTCATTCTCGTAGAACTTCTTGAACACCTTGGTGATCAGGGTGGACTTGCCACTGCGAGCGATACCCTTCAGAAACGGAATGACCTGCCACCCATCCAGATCGCCCACGTCAAAGCACAGACGACCGCCCATCACATACATCCACTCACACACATCCTTCGGGAACTTCTGATAGCTCAACACGTTTTGCATGTTTGGAGTGGGAATGTCATACCAGTTTTCGTAGTCAACCACATTTGGGTGAAACATCTGATCAAAATACTTGCACGACACCACGGTCGGGTCGAGACAACGATACTTCTCAGAGTCGTATGGGTAGAACTCGGCAATATACTTGCCATCCTTCGGACTCCACTCCTTACCCACCATCATCCCGTTGCGGAAAGACCACACGTGGCGATTCTTCTTGATCTCGGGGAACTGGACATCCACACAGGACGACAGGTAGTTGATGGACTGGACGATGTTCGTTGGCTTGCTGGTGGCATTCTTCCACATATGGAATCGGGTCTCCTTCTTGGCGGCGGTATTCACAAACTCGGCAATCGGCATGAATGTCTTCCACGCCCTAGTCTGATACCCGTCAGGGTGAGGTATCTGCTTACAGCACTGACCCTTGTAGCGACGGATGTTATTGTTGTAGGTTTCATTTAGCAAAGCTAGAATCAGAAGCTGATAGTCTGTGAGATCGTCAAACTGCATCGTAGAGCATCTGAATATCTTGGTCTCGATGTCATCGGTCGGAGATACATACGCCGGGTGGTTGATCCTCTCGTGCTGACGAGCGTATCGAAACACAGTCTCGTAAGCATCATCAGCCATGTCTATGAGACGATTAATCCTGGAACTAATTGTGCACTCGTTGCCATTCACATCCTCATCTAACTCATCGATCATCCCTAACGACACCGCGCGATGAAACAGCTCCGCAAACGTCTCCTTGTGCCTACCAAATTGCACCAGAACCCGCTCCATCTCAATAATGGTGGGGATCCCAGTCTCCCCTAACTCCTCCGGAGTGAAGTAAAGTGAAAACCCTATCCTGAAGGGTGCATGAGAGTCACCCCGCTGGTCGAGTTGCCACTTCTGTTCCAATTGGGCCAAAAATGGAGATACCTTCTCTTTGGCCAAATCGTGTACCTGGCTTCTAAAAAGCTCAAACTTTGATTGCATTTCATCACCATCTGGAGATATGAGGTGAAGTTGTTGGGAGGAAGCCGCCATCGTGTAATAACTAATGGTTATTATTTTTTAAGCCTCAGTTTCCTCGATCTCGTCATCGACCTGTTCCGTCAGGTCAACGGCATCCTCCTCCGAAGACTCAGCCACCGCCTGCGGGCGACGCCGCCTCTCCTTCCTGGGGGTTGGCGGTGGAGCCTGGAGCTGCTGGGGAGCGCTGACAGCCAGCATCTTCACCAGGAGGCGGTTGGTCGTCTCGATCTGCTTCGCCACCTTGAGCATGGCAGAGCAGACGTTGTCCTCCTCGTGAGACAGGAGGTCGATCATCAGGTCACCGATGTCGTTGTCATCATCGTCGTCAGAGAGCTCCTCCTCATCATACTCCTCCTCATCAGTAAACTCGTCCTCCTCCTCCTCCTCGACAGGAGGCGGGCGCGCGGCACGTCGTGAATGGGGAACAGACTTCATTCGGATGTTATACCATGTGCTGAGGAATTCTCCCCTTGCATTTTCCGCACTTAAAATAATAGGGGTATATAGGGTTATACCTGGAACATGGCTAACGCAGCAGTTAGTGTTATGGATCAGAGTGCCCAGGAAGCCATGTCCCTCCTTGATGAGGTCAAGGATAAACTATCCGACTCTGAATACAAGAGGATAGCAGAGGCACTGGCCGCCATTAATCCCAACAAGGATTTCCCAGTCGAGTATCCGGTGGATCTCAATGGTGTGGTGACGGTTGCCAAAGTTCCAGGTGCGACCCACATCAATAACCTCAAGCGACGACTGATCATCCTGACGGATAAGTATACCCGAGAGACCCGGAAGTATCTGGTGCACATCGCCGACCTATCCTCCGAGTGTTTGAAACTCAGGAAGGAATGGGATGAGGAAGAGGACGACGAGGGTGATGACGAGTGACTATCTGATCTCACTCGAAACGGTCAAAGCGCCGTGGTGATCACGGCTGACCGATCCATTTTGAATGTTATACTAACAAGAAGTGGGGTCACTCTCACAACAGATTAAGCGAAACCCAGATCCTCAGCCAAGATATCACGAAGTTTTTGAACACTCTCGAGAGGCATGTCCTTCTTATTGAAATTTTTCAACAACTTCACACCCTTGCCTTGGAAGTTGACCCTCCAGTATTCATGCTTTCCCCCAAGGGTCATCTCGCTCAGATGAGCGCCTAGGTGCGACTGATCCTTGCGATTGCAGTTATTTATCTGGGCGTCGCACCACCTCAGGTTTCCAGCATGATTGTTGGTACGGTCTTGGTCTATGTGGTCCACTTGATCCGTGCCCTCCACCAGAGGCACAAATGATCCAGCAACCAGGCGATGAACCAAGAAATCTTTTCGGTAGTCCATCCCTCTCACACGGATACTAACCTGCCTATATCCATACTTATCCAACTTACCCTTCAAGGTCCACCCAGTCTTAGCGTTCCTCACTTCACCCAGGTCGCTGACCTCATACAGGTCAGCAATCTCAGGGATAGGCACGGGTCTCCAGACTTCAGTCGGCATTTTTCATCTATGGACGAAAATCCTTAAATGCGAAATTCTGTGAGAATATTTTCTTGGGGTAGGGTATATACACACAATGGCTGGCGGTTTGATGCAGTTGGTTGCTTACGGAGCGCAGGACGTCTTTCTCACTGGTACCCCCAAGGTTACCTTTTTCCAGGCGGTCTACAAGCGCCACACGAACTTTGCGATGGAGACCATCGAGCAGACCATCAACGGTAACGCCGGTGATGACGGTCGCCTCTCGGTGACGATTGCCCGCAACGGTGATCTCGTCGGCGACATGTTCGTTGAGCTTCAGGCGAAGGCGGGGCTCAAGCCCGTTTCCTCGGGTGGTGAGGCTGACGCGTGCTGGCTGGCGGAGCGCGCGGTCAAGTCCGTTGAGATGTCCATCGGCGGTCAGCGCATTGACAAGCACTACCAGATCTGGTGGAGGCTTTATTCCGAGCTCTACCTGAACGCCGACAAGAAGGCGCAGTGGGGCAAGATGACCTCCGTCCCGGCGCTGTCCGCGGCGGGCGACAAGGTGTACCTGCCGCTCCTCTTCTTCTTCAACCGCAACGCGGGTCTCTACCTCCCGCTGATCGCCCTCCAGTACCACGAGGTCCGTCTGGACTTCGACCTGGCGGCGGACTACAGTGAGTACTTCGGCACCAACTCCCCGAAGGTGTGGGCCAACTACATCTACCTCGACACCGAGGAGCGTCGCCGGTTCGCCCAGAAGGGCCACGAGTACCTGATTGAGCAGGTGCAGCACACTGGCACGGACTCCGTGACCCGTGGCGCTACCAAGCAGATCCGCCTGTCCTTCAACCACCCGGTGAAGGAGCTGGTGTGGTGCTTCAACGGTGGCGCGGGTGACCGCGTGAAGGAGAACGGTCACTGGAACTTCTCGTCCAACGCCGGTGCCAACGCCGTCACCCTGTCGTGCTCCACGGATTTCGGTGGCCTCGGCGCGGGTGCCGAGTCCTTCGTGCGCCCCGAGGTGGCGGGCGCCCCGCAGCTTGTTTCGGGCTCCGTTACCGACACCACCCAGCACTTCGATGTCGGTGGCATGTGGACGGAGGAGGGTGATGCCTCCGCCACCACGGCGGTTGGTCCCCTTTCCAACTTCAAGCTGGTCCTCAACGGTCAGGATCGCTTCAAGGAGCAGCCGGGCAAGTACTTCAACCAGGTGCAGCCCAACCAGTACCACACTGGCTGCCCGTACCCGGGTATCTACTCTTACTCGTTCGCGCTCAAGCCGGAGGAGCACCAGCCGTCCGGCACGTGCAACTTCTCGCGCATCGACAACGCCCAGGTGGCGGTGACGATGAAGGCGGATGCCCTCGCGGCGTCCCCCGAGACCATGCACCTGTTCGCGTGCAACTACAACGTCCTCCGCATCCAGAGTGGTATGGGCGGCCTCGCGTTCAGCAACTAGGCAAACACTCAAAATATATCCTATGTGTGGGTAACCCCCACCATTAAGATATGACCTCCAAGGAGAACCTCAAGAAAAGTGATAAGTTGCTTATTCCAGGATTATCAGGGGGGCTTCAGGCTTGTTGACCTCAGACTGAATCTTCTTATGCCATGTACCGCGAAAGTATAAGTTTAATTCTTCTATTTTTGAAGTGGAGGAAAGCTGTAATTGTCTAGCCTTGTTATCGTACCGTGGAATGCCAGCACAAACAACGTGCTCGCGGACGAATTCCTCGTATGAATCCTTGGGGTCGATCGAAACCCGACACCATACGGAGGACGCCGTTTGTGCAATCCACTTTTTGAATTCGGGGTCAGCTTCGAAATGCCTCCGCCATTCAGACTCGTAGTGCTCTACCCATTTCTCAAGTGACCACAGGCGTGAGCCAGGTATTTTGTATACATCTAGGGCTTGGGCGAAGCCGTCGCGCGGCATGCTCTGGTTGTGTATATTTTCACCCCTTTATGTAATGAACTTCTTGGGATACACAGGCGGTGGGGTCCTGGCGGTCCAGATGTGGCCACAGATAGTCAGGGTCGTCAGGATGGGCGATGCCTCCCAGATATCTTGGTCTATGCTGGCATGCAACGTGGTTGGGCTGGGTTTCATGACGGCATATGGATTTGTCAAAAGGGACTTGCCCCTATTCTCAACAGTAACCCTGAGTCTTGTAAACTCTGGGGTACTCCTAGGACTCAAATACCGTTATGAATCTCCAAGAGACTATTAAAAGCGATACGTATAGTATACATGAAGATTACGCCTCTCCTGATCGAGGCTATTGTGGTTGGTGTGGTTATGATGCTCTTGCAGAGGCTGACGAAGCTTCCCATCTTCTGGGTGGGCGTGGTGGGTCATCTCATCTTTGAGGTGGTGGGCGCTAACAAGTGGTACTGCCGAAAGGGTTTTGCCTGTAAGTAAAGAAATGGAATCATATATCACCAGAGAATGATTGATGTTTGGACTGATGGTTCGTGCTTGGGAAATCCAGGCGCAGGGGGCGCTGCTGCGATCTCAAGCAACTTTGCTGTATGCCACGGAGATTCGGCAACAACTAACAATGCTATGGAGATCACTGCAGTCATCATAGCATTGGAGAAATGTCTGGCTTCGGGGAGGCTGGAGGTCACCATCCACACCGACAGCACCTACGTCAAGAATGGCATTGAGAAGTGGGCTGCAAACTGGGAGAAGAATGGGTGGAAAACCGCCTCTGGGCAGAACGTCAAGAATCAGGTGGGGTGGAAGCGTCTCAGGGAGTTGGAGAAGAAGATGCTGAACCTGCAGTGGAAGTGGGTCAAGGGGCATTCGGGAAACCCCGGGAACGAGAAGGCGGATAGCCTCGCCAGGGGGACTGCTGAACTTTTCGGGGAACTTAATAAGTAGATGTACCGATACGCCTCTGTGTCCCGTCGCAACTTCAAGGTCAGGTGGGGGCTCGGGGGTGGGTTGGTCCAGGATCACCACGCAATCCCTCGGCAGTGGAGGGAACACCCAGTTGTCCGATCGGTTCGGTATGACTTCAATTCAAGTGACAACATTGTCATGATGCCGACTCCCCTGGCATTCAAGTGCATGAACATCCGCCAGGATCGCATGGTCCACTACGGGGGTCACAAGAAGTACAACCTTTACGTCGGTATGTGGCTCGATCATATCCAGAAGATTAAAGATCCTCAGGAGATGATGGATGAATTTTACAATTTCAGGGACTTTTTAAAACGCAACTGCAGGGATAATAGGGATCACATACCCTGGCGCTAATCCGTGGGGTTACTCGGGGGCGGCGAACTCGGTTTGCTTACACGCACTCCCCTGCTTGCGGCAGTAATAGCCCGAGGGGCTTATCCTCGTGTTACACGCCCGCCCTTCCCGCCGCCGCGCGGGTTGCCGCCGCCGCCGCCCTTCCCGCCGCCGCCGCCGCCGCCACCGGGCGGCACTAAAGCCCCCCCGCCGCCGCCGCCGCCCTTCCCGCCGCCGCCGCCGCCGCCACCGGGGGCGGCGGGGGTGTTCCCATCAACAGGGTTCCTTCGCTTGAACACCGCATTACGGAGATCGGTAATCTCCTTCAGAGGCTTGAGCACCGCCGCACCTCCTTCGTGAACGAGAAATCTATCCTCTGCCGTAAGGCTGGCATTAAGAGCGGCGAGTTTTTTGGAAGGCAACGCGGTCGCTACTTTCCTGACGCAAATGGAAAACACTTTACCATCCTGGCGGTCTACGCCGCTAGCCAGGGGCCTGACGAACTTGACGAATAGCTTGGCTTTAATCGTTACGTCGACCAAGATCGAATTTCTTGGTGGGAAGGTCAGATGGGTTTTGTCGTCCGACATCTCAAGTGGGAATATGATGGGGTATTGGGCTGGCTTGATTGCCGTGCCTATCATGCCCCCCTCTTCGCCATCCGAAACCTCGAAGTTTGAGATGAGAGCCATTCTCTTCCACCCATTCTCAGCCTCCTGCATGATCGCAAAGTTGAACCAGTTAGAATCAGGTGTAAAAAACGTCCCCGGAGTGACACCCGACAAGGAAAGTTTATTACGGATAATATCAGTGGTAGGTGTAGGCTTGACCCTGAATTTGTTTAAAACAGTCTTATCAGATGGCGTGCCCAATACGGCAGCCTTCAAGTAATCACCCCCCGCTGGGTGAGCAAGATATATGTTTTCGTTATCGATCGGCGAAATGAGGAAGCGGCTATTATTACCAATCTGCTTCCTGATTTGCAACGAACCACCAATGTCGCCCCTCTCCACAGCAATGTTCAGTTCCTCGTTGACGGTATCGGTGATGTTAGGGTTCGCGACAAATCCACCGTCGCTCCTGACGGTGCCCCCTAGGGTGACGCCGCCCGGAACGAAGGACTTGGTGACCCTCCCGAGCGGCTCATTGACCAGCGGGATCCACGTGTGCTCGTAGTCGTCACCTATATCCATCGAAGTGTAGTCGACGCTGACGAATACATCACCCTGCGGGAGAATGATGTTTCCCTTGGTCCATAAGTCACTCGCCATAGTGATGGACACCCTGTTGTCCAGGGCATTGAAGTCTCCTGTGAGAGACAACTCGGTCGACGACAGTTCGCCGTTAAACCCGGGGGTAATGAGTTTCAAAGCGCCATCGCGGGTGCGGGGGATGATGATGACAGCCAGTGCGCTCTTGCGGCCAACGGTGCCGTCCTCCATGATTTCAGATGTTCCCAGAGAGATTACGTAATCTTTGAGAGCGAGGTTTCCAAACCCGAATGACGACTTGGGCGTCACGAAGGAAAGATCGATAGTGACACCGTCCATCTCATCGATGGTGGTGTAGGACTCTGTGTTCGGGGGTTCATCTGCCTCCTCGCCGCTTACACCAAACTCAAGTCCTGATATCGCTCCTGGGGCTGCATCAGTGTTTGAATTATCGCCGCCAGCACCAGTGCCATCGGCATCAGCATCAGCATCGTCACTCTTCTTGTCTGATGTTGAGGACATGACTATGATAATCACCATAGCCACTACAAACAAAAATGCCGCCACTTTTTTTTCAGGTGTGTTTAAAAACCCGAGCATTACAATTATTATACCTCTACAAAAAAAGTTTAGCCGTAAGTAGCCAAGTTGACTAGTCGGTTTATGAAACCCCTCAATCTAAATCTGACCTGAAGTCGCCCATTGTCGTCATATTCGAACTCGTAACTAGCCATGGCGCTTGGAGCAACTGTGGCTTGTGTGGGGCTTCGCTGTTTGATCGTTGTCAGTCTGAACCCCGTCAACAACTCCACACCCTGTCTAAACCGAATGACTGCAAGCGCTCCCAAGTTTCCGTGAGCACTGTAATCCAATATCATTTTAGACGTCCCGTTTGACATGTTGATGGAGACCAACATGAACTTCCCCCTGTCCTGAATGAATTGCAGAGCCCACGACTTGTTGGAGTTATATATGAAACTCCCCATACCCAAACGTGTGTCAACGGGGATATTTTTGAACGTCCCTGTGAGCCTCTCCCTGCATCCCAAAAATATATTCTTTGTTGGATCCGCACACTGCGAAGCGTGATAGGTGACACCAGTGAGACCCGAGGGTCGTTCGTGACTGTTGCTGAAGCCGGGGAAGGGTTTGTAGAAGAAGCACGTGTTTCTCCACTCCTCCGTGGGGACAGAGGTGTTCCTATGCCCCCATGCATACACGTTCCTAGCCTTTGCAGCTCCCGATTCTGCCATAATCTTGCAGGTGGATGCGTCCCCGTATGTTTTTGCACTCGAATTGTTCGTCAGGGAATTCACAAGGTAGAAGGACTTCATATACCCCGCCTTTACCCCTTGAGGGGTGGCTGTTCCTGTTCCCACGAACTTCACTTTTATGATTTCTGGGGACATTACACCATCAGTTCCCTGAACGGTGAAACCTTTCCTCCATCCATTCGGGTATACCATCTGCCCCCCGACAGACTTATACCCCAAAGATAACGTGTAGTTTCTGGGACTGAGTGTGAGGATCTTCACACCGAATGAAGTTGGAGTGGACTTTTTGCCTATGTTTTGAGTCGTCGTGAAGGTGGGATTTGATGACACCTCGTCAATCCTTGCAACCCACTTCTTCGCTGCACCGTCACCAGAGCCCAAAAAGTCCGGCGTCGTGAATGACACGTCCAACTCGACGACCCCTGGATCGCGAACGGGGGTCCACCTCCTGTATTTGTCACCAGGCACTATATGTCCCGTACCGTCCTGACTAAACTTCAGTAGGTCCCAGCACTTGTTTTTCTGCTGACCCACTCCGTGGCATTCGGGGTTGTTAATACATTCGCTGATTGGCGGGTGTTTTCCGCATGAACTGTTCTGCACGACCCATACCTTTCTCGGCTCGTCGCATCCGTAATAACGGTTTCCGATACGCCCTGCGGAGTTCCAATGCTTCGTAGCTTCATCAATCTTCCTTTCGCAGTTGTTTGGATCTCCACCACACAACTCCTTTAATAAATCTCCATACCGCTGCATATAGCATATGGAACTTTCAGCCATTGTTGTTATTTGCTGAGAATTTTTCCTGTGTTGAATGTAATGAGTTCTATACAATTCCTCATCACAGTCTCCGCGACCATCACCGCAGGGTCCGCCAGTGCGGTTGGCGACCCTTATATTCAGCCGATGGAGGGTAAACTCTTCAAGCTTCCCAACCGAACCGCAATCTACAGGGTGTTCCAAGGACCCGACAACTTCATCATCAATGCCGAGGTTGAAAAGTTCAACGAGAATGCCATCAACTCTCTCACCACCCAGATGAACAAAAACCTGTTCAACGACTCCCTGCAAGTCGCAGACAAGTGGGAGAATATGTACTTCTTCCGCCGAGTGTGGGTCAACGGGCATACATTCAATCTCGAGACGATGCAGTGGGAAGGTGAGCCCTTCCCAGGTGCATCAGATATCAAGCAGGAACTTTACACCGATGGCGGACCCCTTTACCAGGGTGAGCACATGTTTTCGATGGAGATCCCACTCCCTGGCAAACGCGGGAAACTCGTGCTAGCACGCTTCCCGAACCCTCAGGTTCGCTCGGGCATCACCGCCCACGTGACGAACCCCGACGAGTGGGACGGTCTCATCCGCCGCGAGTATCTGTCGAAGACGGCGCAGGTCAAGAAGTTGGGTGCCACCGGAACTGTGCAGTTCAAAGAGGCTCGATCCACCCAGGGTGTCCACAAGAAGGAGATCTTTAGCACTCGTGACAACGCCACCGGTGCCATCCGCAAGGTGACCCGTGAAATCAGGGTCATTTAATTTGCTTACATATATTAACGATATGGCTACTCCTGTTGCCGACCCATTGACAGCGGTCGACCCTCAGGCAGATCTAGGCTTTGCTGCAGGGGTGACTATCACCCAGAGCGGCTCCAGAGTCCAGAATGCTGACGGGAGCGAAGTTTGGACTTACACCCTCGCTAATTATACAACCCCCACCGATGCGGAAGTTATCCGCCTCCAGAACGCCACCGCCCTCTACGCAGCCCCCGTGATCAAGGTGGCGCCAGAGAAGGTGGTGACCGTTGTAACTGGTACAACCACCATGTCTGTGACCTCCTACACGGGTGACGTACCCGCTGGGACACCCAATACCACCGCCTCCTTCACGGAGGATGAGATGGTGACGGAACTCACGAAGCACCTCACCGTCATGAGGAACACCTACATGGTGGGAGGGGGAGACCCCGAGTTTTTCGAACGCTCTGGGTCCACCTTTGACTTTAGGATCTCTGGGGTTGACAAGAACACCTTGGACCAAGTTGTCCTGAATACCATCGTGAACTACACGGTTCAGGAGACGGCTACAGCAATCTCCCTGACCCCAGAGAGCATATCCGCCAACACCCTCAGCCCACCCAAGGAGGCGGGGGCATCTCTCACACTGCCGTCTCTGCCAGACATTGACCTCCGCCTCAACTCTGGATCCGTGACAATCCCCGTGGACAACCCGATGATTGGTGACACACGCCCCATTATGTCAGCGAATGTGCAATTCCCTGGCGTCTGCACCGTCGAGGTGCTCCCCAGCATGACGGGGATTATTGTGACCCCGCTCAACGAAGGAACCGTTCAGATATCTGTGGACCTCGAAATGCTCGTGATAGGACCTGGAGGTATGATGGACGTGGAACAAGTAAGCAGCTCTTTCAGTACCGCTGTCAACAATGACGGGCTTCCCGTGGCAACCCTGAACGGCGAGGCAACCCCAGAGGTGGAGTTAAATGGGACGTACACTGAGGCTGGGTACACCAACCCCAACCCCACAGGGGATCAGACGATCAACACCACGGGATCAGTGGATACCTCGGTGGCTGGGGACTACACCCTGACCTACGCCTTCACGAACGGCTTTGGGACCACCACCCTGACCCGGGTTGTGACGGTGCTCCCCGACACCACCGCACCAGTCATCACAATCCTGGGAGACAACCCTCAATTTGTAGAAGTGGGTGGCACCTACGTGAGTCCGAACCCCCCTGCTACATCGGACGGCGGGGAAGATGTGTTCGTGTCTGGTCTGGTTAGCACTTCAACTCTGGGGGATTACATCCTGACCTACAGCGCCACCGACGCTGCGGGGAACGTCGGGACTGCCACGCGCACCGTGACGGTTCGGGACACCGTGGCACCCGTCATCACCCTGAACGGTGCATCCACAATCAACCTGACCCAGGGTGATACCTACACGGAGGCTCGAGCCAGCGCCACGGATAACAGCGGTGAGGCGGTGTCCGTTGTGATTGATGGCACCGCGGTGGACACATCGGCTGTGGGGACCTACACGGTGAACTACAGCGCCACGGACTCCTCGGGGAACCAGGGGACCGCCACCCGATCGGTGGTGGTTGCCTCTGCGTAACCCTCAAACCAGTCCATTGCCGTGACGGTGGCTGGTGGGGTGTTTCAGTTCAGCCCCACCCTGACGGAGCTGAACTACGGCTACACCTACACCTTCGACCAGTCGGACTCCACGAACTCTGGGCACCCCATGCGCTTCTCAACGGTGTCTGACGCCACCAGCGGGGATGCCACCAGCGACCAGGCAACCATCAACGGTATAGACCTGTCCACCTACGGCGGCAGCTCCCTGAACCCCACGGCAACCTCCATCACCCGCGCTAGGGTTACGAACACCCTGATCTTCGTGAAGCAGACGATGACTGGCTACAGCACAGGGACTTTCGGGAGCGCCCAGAGGACGGAGGCAATCTCTGTTATGAACGGGGTTGGCACGAACCTCACCCAGGTGGAGATACTCGAGGTGGTGGGTGGAGTTGCTCGAACCCACGGTATCACCATTGGTGTGGACAGCCTTGTCTACGAGGTGCCAAACACCACGCCCACCACCATGCACTACTACTGTGCCAACCACAGCGGTATGGGTGGCAACCTCGCGGTAGGATATCCCTCAACCACCCCCATACCCTCTGCATACACCATCCACTGGACTGACCCCGAGGAGTTGTTCCCGAGTATCATCGATATGGATACGGTCAACCAGGGTATCGTGAGGATCCAGAACATCTTCGACCAGACGAGCAGCCGTCGCCCAGGGGCGGAGTCCCTGGTGTACGACACCCATATGGAGTTTGTGGGAGACCAGACCATCAACTCCGCAGCCACGGGTGGTCCCACCAACTTCCCCCAGACGTACGACAGCGGTCTGGCGCTGTGGGACATCACCGGGTGGGTCGAGGAGGGGCGGGTCACCTGGAAAACCCTGGGGTCTATGGACGGGCTCCTGGCATTCTCTGGGCGCCCTCGCAACAAGACGGAATTGACAACGGCCCACGAGATCATGCACGCCCTGGGGGTGGGTTCGCTCAACACGGGCACCTACGCCATCAACGGGCAAGACGGTCTTGTGAGGTCTTACGCCGCAGGGCAGCCGTCTGTGTGGCTGGGTCAGCACTCCACGGACCTGTACGAAACCATATACGCCAACGCCATCACGGACGGCGATGTCACTGCAACCCCCGATGGTGTCCCGCTGAAGTATAATGACCTGACCCTCTCATTCACTGAGTGGTTTCTACATCGCTATGTGATGCACGGTAATCCAGAGGCTCTGGGGAGGTTT